>Ga0181405_1000561_pt1 | contig 13020 bp, 9 predicted proteins | sample 28SPOviralmetaG_FD_130134 | JGI IMG/M metagenome (GOLD analysis project Ga0181405, IMG submission 130134) | Marine viral communities from the oligotrophic San Pedro Time Series (SPOT) site, San Pedro Channel, CA, USA - 28 SPOT_SRF_2011-11-29 | ecosystem: Environmental > Aquatic > Marine > Strait...
AAACAGGAAGGTACTTTTAAAATTAAAAGTAAACCTAAACAATTAATTAAAAAAGACAACGTTATTAAAGTTGATCTTTCTAAAAAAGAAGAAAAAGATGCCGTTCAAGTCGGAGAAACAAAGGAGGTGGCTGTGGAAGAACAAACCGGAAATAGCCCTCAAGTGGACCAACAAGTATCAGAGTCCAGCAAAATTCTTGAAGATAAACAAGAGCAACCAACAATTAAAGAAATTGTAGAAGAAAAACCTATTGAAGAAAAAGTTGAGGAAGAAATACAAGAAATAGGTGAAAAAATTGAACAAAAAGTTATTGCTCCTACTCCAGAAGAGTCAAGAGAAATAGCTAAGCTACCAGAAAACATAGAAAAAGTTGTAGACTTTATGAAAGAAACTGGTGGAACATTAGAAGATTATGTAAGATTAAATGCTGATTATTCTAATGTAGACAACGATACTCTTTTAAGAGAGTATTATAAACAAGCCAAATCACACTTAGATTCAAGTGAAATTAACTTTATGATTGAAGATAATTTTTCATATGATGAAGAAGTGGACGAGGAGCGTGAGATTCGTAAAAAGAAACTTGCGTATAAAGAAGAGGTTGCTAAAGCCCGAAAGCATTTAGATGGTTTAAAAAGTCAATACTACGAGGAAATCAAGTTGAGACCTGGTGTGACGCAAGACCAACAAAAAGCAATGGACTTTTTCAATCGCTATAATGAAGAGCAAAACACAGCTCAACAACAACATGAGGACTTTAAGTCTAATACTAAAAACTATTTTACTAATGAATTCAAAGGTTTTGATTTTCAAGTTGGTGAAAAAAAATTTAGATACGGAGTTAAAAACCCTAATGAAGTTGCAGATAAACAATCGAATATTACAAACACAATTAAGAAGTTCTTAGATGACAAAGGTAATGTAAAAGATGTTAAAGGTTATCACAAAGCTATGTATGCCGCTGACAATGTTGACAAAATTGCACAACATTTTTATGAGCAAGGTAAATCCGATGCTACTAAAAATTTAGTTGCAAAATCTAAAAACATAACAGAAGATGTAAGGCCTTCGCCTACAGGAGATGTATTTGTTGGAGGATTAAAAGTTAAATCAATCAGTGGTCTTGATTCTTCAAAACTGAAGATTAAAACAAGAAAATTTAACTAAAAACAAAATTAATTATTATGGGACAAATTACTCCTGTGTTTGGAAGTATTATACCTTCTCAACAACAATTAGCGCTACAAGGAAACTATTTAGCGTTTAATACTGGTGGTGCAAATGACTTTATCCAGCAGTATCTACCTGAAGTTTACGAACAAGAGGTAGAAAGATATGGAAACAGAACTTTAAACGGTTTCCTTAGAATGGTTGGCGCTGAAATGCCAATGACATCTGATCAAGTTATTTGGTCAGAACAAAATAGATTACACGTTTCTTATGAAAATGTAGCTCAAACTGGTGGTGCAGGTGTTGCACAATTAGAATTTGCTTTAGGTGGTAACCCAGCTGTATCAAATGCTATTTTTCCAAATGATACAATTGTTGTAATGAACCCATCTACTGGTGTTACACTAAAAGGTGTGGTAAGAACAAGTTTACCAGGTGGTATTGGACAAAGAGTTATTGCTTATCCATTTACTGCAGCTAACTGGGATGCTTTAGGAGTTGGAGCTACAAACCTTAAAATGTTTGTTTACGGTTCTATCTTTGCTAAAGGAACTGTTGGACCTGTAGATAATGGCTTAGGTGCTGGATCTTACAAGTCTATTCAACCTTCATTTACTCAATATTCTAACAACCCAATTATCATAAAAGATTCATTCCAAATCAATGGTTCTGATATGGCACAAATTGGATGGGTAGAAGTTGCTACAGAAGATGGAACATCAGGATACTTATGGTATCTAAAGTCTGAGTCTGAAACAAGACTAAGATTTGATGACTACTTAGAAATGGCAATGGTTGAAGGTGAATTAGCTACTGGAGCTGGTGGACAAAGTTTTGCTGCTCAACAAGCTAACATCCAAGGATTTGGTGGTGGTATCAACGCTTACGGTACTGAAGGTTTATTTGCTGCTATCCAATCAAGAGGTAACATCATGTCTGGCTTTTCTGCTGGAACTGGTTTATCTGACTTTGATCAAGTTCTTAAAAATCTAGATACTCAAGGAGCTATTGAAGAAAACATGCTTTTCTTAAACAGAGGTCTTGATTTAGATTTTGATGATATGCTAGGTCAAATTTCAGGTGGAGCTGTAGGTGGAACTGCTTATGGTTTATTTGAAAACTCTGAGGATATGGCTTTAAATTTAGGTTTCTCTGGTTTTAGAAGAGGTTCTTATGACTTCTACAAAACTAGCTGGAAATACTTAAATGACGCTTCTACAAGAGGTGGTGTAGCGGTAAGTGGAATTGAAGGTGTATTAATTCCTGCTGGAACTTCAACTGTTTATGACCAACAATTAGGTACAAACATAAGAAGACCATTCTTACACGTTAGATATAGAGCTTCACAAACAGAAGACAGAAGATACAAAAACTGGATCACAGGATCTGCTGGTGGTGCTTACACTACTAACTTAGATGCTATGCAAGTTAACTGGTTATCTGAAAGATGTTTGGTTACTCAAGCTGCGAATAATTTCGTATTATTCCAAAACTAAGATTGCTTTAAAGTTTATCTCCGTCTTCGGGCGGAGATACTCTTTATTTTATTAATTATATTATATTATATCATGTCAAAGACAAAAGAAATAAAAGCCCCAAAATGGGAGATTAAAGATAGAAGATACTATCTACTAAACGGTGCAGAACCGTTAACACATACTTTAGGATCAAAAAATTCTAGACGTTCACCTTTAATGTGGTTTGACGAAGAAACTAAAACACAAAGAGAATTAAGATATGCTACTAATCAAAACTCACCTTTTGTAGACGAACAAAAAGGAGAAGTTATATTAGGTCATGTTATATTTGAAGATGGTGTTTTAGCTGTGCCTAAAGAAAAACAAAATTTACAAAAACTATTATCATTATATCACCCTAAAAAAAATGCTGTTTATGCAGAATGGGAAGCAGAAGTTGTAGCAGAAGACGAGCTAGATGATATTAACCTACAGTTAGATGCAATGCTTGCTGCAAAAGAAATGGATATAGATCACGCAGAGGCAGTATTAAGAGTTGAATTAGGATCAAAAGTTTCTTCATTAAGTTCTAAAGAATTAAGAAGAGATTTACTTATAATGGCTAAAAGAAGTCCAGCTAACTTTTTAGCGGTTGCTAGTGATGAAAACGTGGGTCTTAGAAATTTAGGAATTAGAGCTAGCGAAAGTGGTATTATTAAACTATCACAGGATCAAAGAACATTCCATTGGGGATCTAATGATAGAAAATTAATGACTGTACCTTTTGATGAAAATCCATACTCAGCGTTAGCTGCATGGTTTAAAACAGATGAAGGTGTTGAAGTTTTTAAAACAATCAAGAAAAAGTTACAATAACATGTGACTATAATTATAGTGAAGGGGTCACTTTTGTGGCCCTAATCACTATTAACTAAAATATTAAAATGGCAATAAATATAAACTCAGTTTACAAAGCGGTATTAGTTGTTTTACAACAAGAAAAAAGAGGTGTACTTACACCTGTTGAATTTAACAAAATAGCTGCACAATCTCAGCAGGAAATATACACTTCATATTTTGATGAGTTAAATCAATTATTAAGAATGCCACAGACTTCCCTAGCTTATGCAGACCGCATGGCTTTATTAGATGAAAAAATCCAAATATTTAAAAGAAACGAATTAAAAGATATAACAAATACTGCCGGGGTTTTAACAACAGCTCTTACTAGTGTAAACGAACTAGGTTCAGTTATTTATTTAGCAGGAGGTGCGGCACCGGGTAGAGAAGTTCAAAGAATAGAGCAGCAAGATGTTTATACTGTTAATGAATCTCCTTTAACAGCTCCAACAGCTTTTTATCCAGTATATACTTACGAAAATAATATATTAACATTTTATCCTTCTACATTAACTCCTACGGGTGTAGGGTCAAACTCTATAAGAGTAAATTATTTAGCTTTTCCTGTTGATCCTGTTTGGGGTTTTGACATAGAACCTAACTTAGGTAACTATATTTATAACGCTCAAAACTCAACCGACTTTCAAATACATCAATCTGATCAACCTTTGTTAGTTGATAAAATATTAGGTTATGCCGGTGTAATGACTAAAGATCAATTAGCTTTATCATTAGCCACGGGAAAAGAACAACAAATAAACGTAGACAATCAAAAATAAAAAATCATGGCAAATACAACTATAAGTAATGCTTTTATATCGGTAAATGATATTGTAAATAACTTTATTATATCATATACTGGACCAGGTAAAATAATACCAGATAGTAAAAGAACCGAGATAATATTTCACGCAAGAAGATGCTTACAAGAGTTTGCTTATGAAACATTAAAAAGTCAATTTATAGAAGAAACAAACAGCGTAGCAACTAATCAAACGTATGATTTACCATCTGATTTTGTTGCTGTAATAAAGGTAACGGTGACTACTGCAGGTCCTACAACTACCCCGCTAACAGAATCAACAACTACACCTCCAGCAGCTGGAAAATTTTATATAGATTTTATAGCTAAAACTATAAGGTATGGTACTGCTGGTAACATTGTGTTAACGTATTTATCAAATGCACTTACCACAGACGAATCAGCCGCTATTCCAAAGTTAGCAGAAGAAGCTATGTATTCTTGTATGGTGTATGCAATACTTGCTAATAGAGAAAACACAAATCCTAATACACTACAGAGATTATTAATAGAAAAAACTGATAAATTAGAAAAAGCTAAATCAAGACTAGTATTTACTAATTTTTCTTAAATAAAACAAAAGATGGCAATAAACGTAAATACTGTATATCAAACCGTTTTATTAATACTAAATAAAGAACAGAGAGGTTATATGACGCCTGTTGAGTTTAATAAAACAGGTGCACAAGCTCAATTAGATATATTTGAAACATATTTTGATAGTTTAAACCAGCAAATACGTGTACCACAGACTGATGCAGATTACTCTAATAGAGTTGTTAGTCTTGATGAAAAATTATCAATATTTAAAGAGTTTGGAAACGCTACGTCAATATCTTCAAGTAACGTTTTTAATTTACCACAACAATTTTCCGGTTCGCCACCAGTTTTAGGTATGGTTACCAACCCTACGCAAACTGCAGCTACTACAGCGTATGTTATAGGTAATAATACCGCTAACCCTCCACAAACTATAACAGCTGGACAAGCAAGTAACGGTGTGATACAAGTGTTTCAAAACGGTATATTAGTAGCTGATGATTTATATAAAATAACAGGAACAACAATAAACTTTTTTTCAAACCCATTACCAGCTGGTCAAACTTTAATTGTAAACTATTATCCTAAGCAATTTTACAAACTAGGACAAGTTTTATATAAACCAAATAGTTTTCCTGTTGCAGAAGAATTACAAAGAGTTTTAAGAGAAGAGTTGTATCATTTGTTAAAATCTGATTTAACAGTTCCTAGTACAACAAACCCTATTTATTTATACGAAAACTCTCAACTTACCGTTTATCCTACAACTATAGTAGACGATATTGAAGTAGCATATATTAGAAAACCTATTGCGCCGGTATGGAATTTTACAACTGGTTCAAATAATCAATATATTTTCAACGCTTCAACTTCATTTAATTTTGAATTACATTCAGCTGAACAAACTGAATTAATATTAAAAATATTATTATATGCAGGTGTTGTAGTAAGAAGTCCTGAAATAGTACAAGTAGCAGCTCAACAAGTTGCTCAAGAAAATATTAACCAACAAAGATAATAAATTATGCCAGTACCTAATGGTGGTTTAATAACCGAAACTAATAGACAATATTACGCTGGAGCACAGCAGTTTACATCTAATGGTAATATTAATCAAACTTTTACAAGTACGTTTAATACTAACTTAGTTGTTGGTCCTGGTAATTACTCTGATCCCGCAACTAATGGATATAATTTAAATAACTTTAAAATATTTACTAGTCCAGATGCAAACATATGGACAGAGTTAACACCGATTTCAACTGACACAGATGCGCTATCAAGTGGCGCAAGTGCAGCTGGTCAAGCTAATTTAACTATAGTTGCTAATGCAAATGCTATAGGTGGTAACTTATTTGCTGTTATAAATAAAACAACTGGTTTTAATTATGGAACTATAGTTTCAAAAACGAACAATGGTGGTGTTGATACTTTGGTAATGAGTAAGGTTTTACCAGCGGGTGGTGTGCCTACAAACACACAATTAAGTATAAGAAGAGTTACTGTTTGGACTATTTCTAGTCCAAATATAATTACTGTTCCTCAAGCTTTAGCACTTAACTCTTATTTAAAAATACAATTAAACGAAGATACTCTAGATGATGAACATGGTAATTACCAATATACTAGATTAAATGATATTATCAATAATTTTTTAGTAGCTTATGTTGGAACCGGTAAGTTAATACCTAGTGTAGATAGAACAGATGTAATATTTCATGCAAAGCGTGGATTACAAGAATTTAGTTACGATACATTGAAAAGTATTAAATCTTCAGAACTTACTGTGCCTTCAAATTTAAGCTTAACAATACCACAAGATTATGTTAATTATGTAAAGTTATCTTGGGTTGATGAATTAGGTGTTTTACACCCTATTTATCCAGCTAATAACTTAAACCAAAGTCCTTATTATACTTTTTCTCAAGATGATGAAGGTAATCCTATACAAGACAGTAACGATGCTAATACTGAAGTTACTTCTCAGTCTGACGCTGCTTGGAATAAAGCAAATCCTAGATACATAAGTGGTGGATTTAAAAACGATTTGCAAAATGCAAATGTTTTAGATAGAAGTGTTTATGATAGTTTTTTAGGCCAAAGATATGGTTTAGAACCACAAACTAGCCAGAAAAACGGTTGGTTTAAGATTGATGAAAGAAAAGGTACATTTAATTTTACTAGTAATTTAGCTAATAAACTAATATTATTGCAATATATTTCTGATGGAAATGCTTATGACCTTGATCTTAGGGTACCTAAATTAGCTGAAGAGGCTTTATATGCCCATATATTATATTCAATTTTGTCTACACGTGTAGGAATACAAGAATATGTAGTAAGAAGATTTAAACAAGAAAGAAGTGCTAAATTAAGAAATGCTAAAATAAGATTATCTAACCTTAAGCTTGATCAAGTGATTCAAGTTATGAGAGGTAAATCTAAATGGATTAAATAATAAAAACATGATAAATAATAAAAAACAAGGATCAACAAAAGAAGAAGTTAGACAACATCTTCAGAACGATAACAAAAGAAGCATAGTTGGAGGGGCTAGTGGTTTAGGGTTTGTTGGTGGAGCAGGTGTTAAAGCTGCAAAAGGAGCATTTCAAATAATAAAAAATCTTTTGACACGAGGAAGTAAACCTAAAAATATTGGTGGATTTAGAGAAATTGCAAATCCAAAATTAAGACAAGGTTTAAATCCAGGTGATAAAAAGAATTTAACGTACTAGTTATTAAAATTAAACATGGCTGAAATTAAAAACAGTTTTCTAAGATCCAAGATGAATAAAGACTTGGATGATAGACTTATTCCTAACGGTGAATATAGAGATGCGCAGAACATATCTGTAGGTAAATCTGAAGCTGATGATATAGGTGCTTTAGAAACTGTTTTAGGAAATGATTTAGTAGATATAACATTTCTTAATGATAATACTTTAACTATAATTGGCCAACACGCTAATGAAGAAAACAATACTATACTTGTTTTTTTAACGGATTACACTGATCCATATGATAATGGAAATCCAGCATACGCACCTCTATCAGCAAAGTGTTATATTTATGAATTTTTTTTAGGTCCTACGTCTGCTCAAAATACTTGGGAATTGTTGGTTTCAGGTTCGTTTTTAAATTTTTCAACAACACATTTTATAACAGGTGTTAGCTCTATAGAAAATTTATTATTTTTCACTGATGATAGAAATCAACCTAGAAAAATAAATGTAAAAAAAGCTAAAGAAAACCCAGGTTATTATAAAGAAGAAAGCAATATTTCTGTTGCTAAATATAATCCTTATCAAGCTATAAATTTATTAAATAAAGTTACAACAACTACCACAACAGCTGGAGCCTCTACAACAATAGCGGTAGCGTCTGCAACCGGTATATATAAAGGTATGACTGTTGTTCAATATGGTAACGTTGCTTTGGAAGCTAAAGACTATATATATGTAACAAACGTAGCTGGAACTACAATTACAATTAATAAGTCAAGTAATATTATTGCTGGAGACGTTACATTTTTAGCAACAACTATGACTGGTGTAGATATTACAGATAATTTTAATAACGGCAGCGCTAGTACTTGGCCTGGTGATCCGGATTTTTTAGAAGACAAGTTTGTTAGATTTAGCTATAGGTTTAGATTTAACGATGGAGAATATTCTTTAATGGCACCTTTTACACAGGCTGCTTTTATACCTAAACAAAAAGGTTATTTTTTAGGTAGTGGAGATCTTGGTACTGGTGCTACACCAACGCCTTTAGATGAAGATAATGCGTTTAGAAGCACAATTCTTCAGTTTATGGAAAACGGTGTGCAAGACGTAGGTTTATTAATACCTTTTCCAGATGCTATAGATAATGTTAACACCAGTGTTGATGCTAATTATAAAATTTCTTCTATTGATATTTTATACAAAGAATCAGATGGCCTTAGCGTAAAGGTTTTAGATACTATAAATGAAGAAGATTCAGATTGGTCTGGCACTTCATCTGTTTTTTATTATGATTATCAATCAAGAAAACCATTTAGAACGCTACCACAAGATCAAACAACAAGAGTATATGATAAAGTTCCTGTAAAAGCTTTTGCACAAGAAACAGCTGGTAATAGAATCATATACGGTAATTTTAAAGATAAATATACTCCACCTCTTCATTTAAACTATAAAGTAGCCGCAGGTCCTAAAAGTACTGTTAAAAACTATAACTCTTGGGCTGAATATCCAAATCACTCTCTTAAACAAAATAGAAATTATCAAGTTGGTTTTGTTTTAGCAGATAAGTACGGTAGACAATCAGATGTAATACTTTCAGATGTTATACCTAGTAACACTACTGTTGGCGCAAATACCTATGGTGGTGACACTGTATTTAATCCTTTTTATACATCTTCAGACGCTACTAATTATCCTATAAAAGAATGGTTTGGTGATTCATTAAAAATACAATTAGGAGGCACTATAGATTCTGGTGGAGCAAATAGCTTACCTAAAGAATCGGGCCCATCAATAGGGCAACCTGGTTTATATGCTATTCCACGAGGAAGTGGTTTTGATGTTAACAATGCTTTTGATGCTCTTGTGACAGGTTCTGCTTATGTTTTCATACCAACCGCAACAACTAATATACCTCAAGTAAACGATTATCTTAGAGGTGAATATAAAGATTTTGTTAAGGTTACTAACGTTCAAGCTAATACACCTTCTGCTGGTAAATACACTGTAACATGCAACGGAAATATAAATAAAGAAATATATGATGACAGTGGTAATTCTGGAGCTGATGTTAAATTTGCGTATAACTTAAATCCAATTGGTTGGTATTCATATAAAATTGTAGTTAAGCAACAAGAGCAAGATTATTATAACGCTTATTTACCAGGTATAGTTAATGGTTATTATGGTCACACAGAATATTTTGGTCAGGAATTAGGTGAAACAGCTTTTTCAACATTATATGGGGACAATATAAATAAAATACCTAGAGATTTATCTGAAGTTGGACCAGAACAAAAACAATATAGAAGTAGTGTTAAGCTATCTGGAAGAGTTGAAAATAAATTATTAAACACAGGTGCTTTTGTAAATTTAAATCAACAGTTTTTTCCTAATATAAAAACTCATGATGTAGATGCTATAGGTGTAGAATCTACTTTAGCCGGAGAAGCCACATTGAGTAAACACCCTAGTATATATCAAAATGAATCTGATCCTTATTTAATGAGAATTAGCACTAGAAACCAAACAATTGGTAGACAAGATACTCAATCAGGTGATGATGATTTTCCAGTTTTAGCTATATATGAAACAAACCCTACAGAATCTTTATTAGATATATTTTGGGAAACAACTACAACAGGTTTAATAGCCGATTTAAATGCGGCTGTATTAACTAATTTTACAGGCGCTGTTGGTTGGGCATCATATACTTGGAATCAACCAGAATCTTTAGCTAAAGGCGCTGCTTTTACGTCAGGTGTTTTTCCAGTTAACAATAGTGGTGCTCCAATAACAGGAACTACTATAAAACCTGGATCATTTAATGTTTTTGATGGTGCTAGTAATAATGTAACTAGTTTATTTAGTTTTACTCCTGACTCTGGTTCAGGTTATAGTTTTATAACAAACCCTACTAATGGTAATTTTGTTTTCAATGAAACTGTAAATATTAGAGAGTTTACAATAGGTTGTATAATAATTACATCAACAGGTGTTGAATCTTCACAAATATATCTTGGGGGTAATTTATCTAACGCTGCGCCAATAATAAATAGTGGAAATTCTTTACCCACTATAACTATAACTACAGCAGTTACTGGAGCTATAGGTACAATTACAGGTGTCAATGGTTCTTCTTCAAATGTTGCTGGCGCTAACACTCAACAATTAAAATGGAGTATAACAGCGGGTAACACTTTAAATTCATTTTCGATAAATGAAACTACAGGTGTGTTATCTAGACCCAACGCTTCAACTCCATCAGGTACTTTTAATTTAACCATAAAACTAGAAGATGCAAACGGAAACACCACAAACGGTTCATTAAGCTCTACAGCAACTCAACAAGTTGTTGTAAATTCTACGGTTATAGGCACTCTATTTTTCGCTAGTGACCCTGGGGTACAATCACAATCGTGCCACTTTAGTGGAGCTTTAAACTCTACGTGCGGTCAATCTGTTTATTATAACCAAACAAGTTCTAGTCCTACAGTTGGTGATGAAATAAGAACTGGTCCCAACGGAAGTAGTTCACCTTTAGCCCCAGCATTTTATTATTCTTATAACTGTAATAATACGGGTCTTAATAATAGAAATTTTTTTAAAGTGGGTACTAACGGTATAATAACTATTGTAAGTACATGTTAAATTAAGTGATAATAAATTATGGCAACTACTATAGAGGTTAAATATTTTAATACTTTTTTAATTAAAAAGCTAAAAAACATTGTTGAAGCTAATACAAAGCCTACAGCACCGTTTGCTAATGTACCGTCTGATTATGTAAATAACAATGTTTTAACATATGATTGGTATATTGAAGAATCAAGAATTAGAGGCGGTTATAATAACACTATAGTTGATCTAGGTGTAAAGGCTTATTTAGATGAATTAGAACCTTTACAACAGGATAGATTTAATACTTTAATATATTCTGGTGTATTTAATTCTAGAACAGGTATAAATAATACTAATCAATTTTCAGTTGGTCAAGATATTACTAGATCAACAGATCCTGCTAACGGTAGAATAATAAAATTATATGCTGAAGATACTAACTTAATTATATTTCAACAAAATAAAGTTAGTAGAGCTTTAATAGATAAAGACGCTATTTATTCAGCCGAAGGTAATGCTGCTGTAACTTCTACTAATTTAGTTATAGGTCAAATAGTAGCTTACGCGGGTGAATATGGTATATCAAATGATCCGTTTAGTTTTGCTGTATATGGTTATAGAAAATATTTTACAGATAGAGTTAGAGGATGTGTATTAAGATTATCTGCTGATGGTATTACAGAAATATCATCATATGGTATGCATGACTTTTTTAGAGATGAGCTAACTGGTATAAATAATGAGACCAATGCTTTAGAACCTGTAAAACAAATAAGAGGCGGTTGGGATGCTCATAGTAAAAACTATATATTATCTATACAAAAAGATAATGGATCTTATAAAACTGTTTCTTTTGATGAAGGTGTTTTAGGTTGGACAAGTTTTTTTGATTATAAACCAGATTTTATAACAAGTTTAAAAAATAATTTTTATAGTTTAAAAATTACAACAAATAACGGTCAAGGTGTTTGGCTTCAAAATGCTCCAGTTAAAATAAATGGAGTTGATACAGGTGCGGCTTATGGTAAATTTTATGAAACATTATACGACTCCAGTGTTACGGTAATATTAAACAAAGAACCATCGCTTGTCAAGAATTTTAAAACTATTAACTACGAGGGTAGTAATGGTTGGCAACTAGAAAGCATGGTAGCTAGTTCTGGTGATGTTTCTGTTCCAGTAGGTGAATACACATTACAAACAACTTTAAGTTCCTTAGAATCAAATTTATTTGTAAATAATTTTAAAAGAAAAGAAAACAAATTTTTTGCAAATTTAATAAACAATTCACCGGCAACAGAAGGTGAAATACTTTGGGGGGCTTCGTCTACAGGTTTAAAAGGTTTCTTTACAGAAGCTAAAATAAAACTTATAAATTCAGACTATCAAACAACTAAAAAAGAATTATTTGCGGTGTCATCTGATACTGTAGAATCATCATATTAAATTAAATGGAATTAAACATACGTATGCTAAAAGATTCTGATTGGGATACTTTAGTAGAATGGTGGGATGCTTGGCCAAACTGGGTTAATCCACCTAAAGAATTTTTACCAAATAATGGTACAGGAGGGTTTATGGTTGAAAAAAATAGTCAACCAATAGTTGCAGGATTTTTATATACTACAAACTCTAAAGCAGCTTTACTTGAGTGGATTGTTTCTAATCCTAAATATAGAGAAAACGATAGGCAAAAAGCTATAGAGCTTTTAATAGAGGGCGCTGAAAGTGTTTGTAAAAAACAAGGTATAAAATATATATTTAGTATTGGTAGGAATAAACATTTAATAAATACACACAAAAA
>Ga0181405_1000570_pt1 | contig 12796 bp, 20 predicted proteins | sample 28SPOviralmetaG_FD_130134 | JGI IMG/M metagenome (GOLD analysis project Ga0181405, IMG submission 130134) | Marine viral communities from the oligotrophic San Pedro Time Series (SPOT) site, San Pedro Channel, CA, USA - 28 SPOT_SRF_2011-11-29 | ecosystem: Environmental > Aquatic > Marine > Strait...
AAACATTTTTCTATTGGTGGCACATTCATTACTCAGCTCAAAAAAGACTTAAATAGAGTATTTAATGGAGCTAGTAGCCTTACTGCTATGCGAGACAATGTTATTAACCAATACGAAAAAGAAATTACAAGAGCCAAAGGTCACAAATGGAGCATTACTGGCATAGAAAATAAATATGACAGCTTGCTAGCTATTATCAATGTAGCTAAAAGTCCTGATGATATTTCAGCATTTGTTAAAAATTTAGCTATGCACTCAGATAGTGCTAGCTGTAGAAAGCTAATGACTATTCATGCAGCTAAAGGACTTGAATCGCCCACAGTTTATTTTATAAAAGCTGATACCTGTGACTATTTCAAAGAAAAAACAGATATACAGTGGGAAAAACAACAAGAAGACAATTTGTATTATGTTGCTTGTACAAGAGCACTTGATAAACTTGTGTTTGTAAAATGATGGAAATACTACAATTCAATGATATAGAACCTAAGATGAAAGTTCTATACAAACTAAAAGAAGACAGTAAAGAGTTCTTTACTACTTCTGTTATTTCAACATCAAAAGGACATCCTGGAGTTAATATTGTACGTTTAATGGGAGGTTTTGAGATTATGTATGTAACTCAAGACTTTCTTATATCTGACAAGATTGCAATTAAACAATTACCAGCATTACTATACAGAGACAATCCTCAAAATCGTACACAGTTACTATTAGAGGACATAGAAATATTCCCTAATTTAGGAGAAGACTAATGGGTAGACACTACGATGGTGACATAAGTGGCAAATTCTGGTTTGCTGTACAGTCTAGTGACGATGGAGAATATTTTGGTGCATTAGACATTACAGAGGAGAACACAGACAGTGATTATCATGAAGGTTTTGTTGATTATGTTATTTATTTTTCTGATATTGACAAGGTAAAGGCTGGTATAGATCTTTGCAAGCGTCAATTAAGAGGTAATTACGTAATCTTAAATGAATTTTTTTCAAGTAGCAGTGGTTATAACGATGAAATGATTATTGAGCATTATAAAAAAACTAGAGGCATTCATATTAATGAAGGTTTCTTAAGAGAACAATTGACAATATTTGCAAGATTAGATTTTGGAACACAAATATTATTATATTTCAATGAAAATCCTAGTGAAGATTGTCACTTTACAGCGGAGATGTGATGAGTAAATATATTTTTTTAAGAAGTAAAGACATGTACATTGACGAATCAGGAAATGTATATGAAGCTACTAAAAATGGTAATGTTGATACTAGAAATTCTAAAACATTACTTAAATTTAACGGTGTCTGGTGGAATACTCTTTCACCTCGTGATTATAAAATAGTCAACGAAATATGGCGCAAATTTGCAAAATTAGGAGATTATCATGGGACAAATGAAAGCATACGCTGAGTGGGCAAAAGACAAAGGCTACTTAAATGACAACTATGAACCTATTAATCCAAACGCTAATAGCATGGATTATGTAGATGAGTTTGTAAAAATACGTGATAAACAACGTAGTTCAAATATGGCTTCCAGCCATTTAACTAACTTTATTAATAAACCCAAGGAGACAACATGAGAATGTCATATCAAAAACAAAATGACCTTAAAGACGCTGTTCTTAAAGATTTATATGATGCACCTATACAAAAAATTAGTGATAAAAAAGGTGCATTAGTTTTACGTAATCACTCTGAATGGATTAAACCTTTAATGCCTATCATCAATCAATTACCTCATGGTATGGTGTCAACTAGTGACACTATTAGACTTGAAGTTCCTGAACTAACGCTTGAAGCAAGAGAGTTAGCTCAAATAACAACATCTGAAGAAAGTTGGGATAACACTTGTTCAAAAACTACTTGGACACAATATTCAGATGCTAAGTTACCTATTATGACTAAAGGTACTGGTTGGAATTCACAAGAAATTGATATTCCATTGCAAGATGGTATGCGTGAAGAAGTTATTGCTTTGAGACTTGAAGAATATCAAATCGATCAAGAGAAAAAACAAATGCGTAAGTATTTACAAACTACTATGGAAATTCATAATACAACAACTAAGTTGCGTAAAGTATTTCCTAGCACTTTACAAAAATACATTCCCGCTGAACCACCTAGAAAACCAAAACAAACTAGATTACCAGTAGACCTTCCAGATGAAGTGTCTGTACCTGGCAATCTTAAACAGCGTTTAACTGAAAACTTATTAGATAATTAAGGAGCACTAATGATTGAAATCTCATCTTCTGCTATGGTAGATGCACTAGACAGTGTATTGCTATCTAAGCTAACACCTATGCTAGTAGGCTCACCAGGTATTGGTAAGTCTGACATTGTTAAGCTAGTTGCTAAAAAACATAATCTTAAATTGATTGACGTACGTCTAGCACAATCAGATCCAACAGATTTGAATGGCTTTCCTACACTGCAAAGTGATGGACAGCGTATGGATTATGCACCACCAACTACGTTTCCACTAGAAAAACTAGACCAGATTCCAGAAGGACATGATGGCTGGTTATTATTTCTAGATGAAATCAATGCAGCACCACCATCTATTCAAGCAGCAGCTTACAAGCTAGTCTTAGATAGACAAATAGGTGCACATAACTTACACAAGCGTGTAGCTATTGTATGTGCAGGCAACAAAGCAACAGATAAAGCTATTGTAAACAGACTATCTACTGCTATGCAATCCAGAATGATTCATTTGAATCTTATGGTAGACCCAGAAGCTTGGTTAGATTGGGCAAATGCATCAGATATTGACCACAGAGTCATATCGTTTATTAAATTTAGACCTGAGTTACTACATAAATTTAATCCTAGTCATGCAGATGACACATTTGCTTCACCACGTACATGGGAATTTTTATCTAAAATTATTAAAGATAAAATTAAGTTCACTAGAACAGACCATGCAGTGCTTACAGGTACTGTAGGCGAAGGTCCAGCTACTGAGTTTAGAGCATTCTGTGAGGTTTACAAAGACTTACCGACTATTGAAGATATGATTGAAAATCCAACAGCAATTAGTATTCCTAATGAGCCAGGACATCAATATGCAATGACTACTTTGATAAGTCATCATTCTAATGATGATACAATTGAGCCATTGATGATAGTTATTAAGAAATTACCAATTGAATTTCAAGTAGTTGTATTGAAAGATATTTATTCTATAGCACCTGAGTTAAAACAAAATCCAATTATTCAAGATTGGATTAATAAAAACGCAGATAAACTATTCGGTTAATCTAATGGAATACGAACAAGCAGATACTCAACTTAGACATGCTAAGATAGATTTGATGACTAAATCAGTCTTCTTATCTACTATTTGTCTAAGTCTAAAGCATGAGTTTACTGACAAGTTACCTACTGCTGGTACTAATGGAATATCTATTTTGTACAATCCAGAGTTTCTTGAAAAACTTTCACCACAAGAACGTACTGGGCTACTGGCACACGAAGTGTGGCATGTAGCCTTTAATCATTTAACCAGACTTGGTGACAAAGATAAAATATTGTGGAACAAAGCAGGTGACTATGTCATTAACTACATGTTAGAACAAAGCGGTATGACTATCCCAAGAGGAGGTTTACTAGACCCTAGGTTTGCAAACATGAGTACTGAAGAAGTCTACAACATTATTAAAGAAGAAAAACCTGAAGGAGGTCCAGGCGGAGACTTTGAAAGCGATTTATTAGAACCACCACCAGGTCTAGATGAGGGAGGTGTATCTGACAAAATCACTGATATGATTGTTAAAGCTCAGCTACAATCTAAAATTGCTAATAAAGATAAAGGTGAGATACCAGGAGAGATAGCAAGAGCTATAGATGATCTTATAAATCCTAAACTACCTTGGTATGAGATACTACAAAGATTTATGTCTGACTTAGCAAAAGACGACTATTCTTGGGCTAGACCTAACAAACGCTTTTATCCTAATCATTACTTACCTAGTCAACAATCGTTTACTTTAGGTAAAGTTGTAGTAGCTATAGATACCAGTGGCAGTGTAAGTCAACAAGAAATTACTGAAATGCTTAGTGAGATTGAAAATATTCGTGAAACTTTCAAACCTGAAAAACTTACAATCATAGATTGTGATGCTGAAATACATAATATTTATGATGTAGAAAAATATGATAACATCTTAGAATTAGAATTTCATGGATACGGAGGCACAGATTTTCAGCCTGTAATTGAATACTGTAATCAAGTTAATCCTGATGTACTAATCTATTTCACTGACTTATATGCAGAAGATGTTCGTGATGTAGGAGATTATCCAATTATATGGATATGTACAGATAATAATCCTGATGTACAGCCCGTAGGCGAGACAATCTATTTAAAACCTGATGGAAATAGATAAAATACCTTTAGAGTATTTAGTAGAAACGCTTGCTAAAGCACTATGTTTTGAAAAGTACGTAGCAATTAACAATATTGAAGACTTTGAAAGTGTTGATACAGATGATGCTTTAGTTTTTTATGAAGAACGAGCAGAACTCTATCTACATAAATCCTATGAATTACTTAGCCTATTTCATGGCTTTGAAGATTCAGATAGTATTACTGATACTTTACATTAACTAAGGACTAATATGCGAAATATCCATTTTGGTAGTGGAGAAATCACTACGCTCATCTTAATTAAAGAAGATGCTATAGTTGAAAGCGATATTAGAAAACATTATCTGACTCCTTTAGAAACACGAGGTATAAATCAAGATAATGTAGCAGTCTACGGTTTGTTATATGAAGATAGCAAGATAAAAGCAGATCTAGGTAAGAACTATCTTAGAATGCTATTATCTAAAATTAATAAAATAGGAACTGTTCAAAATCTTATTGTTGCTGATACTAGTTACTTTAAATGGCTTATCAAAAAGCCTAAGATAACAGATTGCTATGGTGAGACATTCAAACCTAAATTTGATGGCTATGAAAACTTTAAAGCTGTTGTAGTACCTAATTACAAATCATTGTTTTACAATCCTAGCAATGAAGACCTTATCAAAGAAGGACTTACAGCTATCACAGGATTTAAAAAACCAAACATTATTCACAGCTCTAAATATGTAATGACATCAGCTGAAGCTGAAGATTTCGTAGTAGAGCTTATGGCAAAGCCTGCACTTACTATAGATATAGAAACTACAGGATTACATCTAGGTAGTAAAATTCTTAGTATTGCTTTCGCCTGGGATAAACATAATGGTGGAGTAATCTACATGAAAGATGTAGATAAAACAATATTAAGACAGTTTTTTATACTGTATGCAGGAACAATGATATTTCATAATGCATTGTTTGATTGCAAACATATTATTCATGAGTTTTTTCCAGATAAGCCAGGTTCTCGTATCGAGATGCATAAAGGCTTATATGCGTTTAAAAATGTTGAAGACAGCATGTTGTATACCTACATTGCTAAAAACAGCAGAACAGAAGTTAAATTAGATTTAAAGTCTAATTCTTTAGAGTTTGCTGGTAATTATGGTGTAAATGTTAAAGACGCTACTAAATTACCTGTTGATGTCTTGCTAGAATACAATCTAAAAGACTGTTTGGCTACATGGTATGTCTATGACAAATATCGAGATATTGTTATTGAAGAAGACTTACTTGAGCCTTACACAACTATCTTTCAACCATCTATTGAAGTATTACTCAAAATGATGCTTGTAGGTTTACCTATTGATAATAGTAAAGTTTTAGAAGTTGAGAAAGAACTACAAGATAAGCATGATAGTCACGTCTCAGCTATTGCTAAATATCCAGAAATAATTAAATTTAATTGGGCATTTAGACATAAGACGATGACAGAAGTTAACAATAAACTTAAGCGTAAATGCAGACCTTATAGCGATTTCTTAGATTTAAAGTTTAATCCTAAGTCTAATAACAATATTAGAGAATTATTTTATACACAACTAGAATATGAACCTATTGACTTTACAGACACTAAGCAACCTGCTACTGGATCTAAGACTCTTAAGAAACTGGTACATGTAGCTAAAGAAGAATCTCACAAAGAAATACTACAACATCTGATAGGTGTTAATCAAACTAGTAAGATACTAAGTACATTTATTAAAGCATTTAAATCTTATACTAGAAATGGTTACTTGCACGGTAGTCTAAAGCTAGGAGGTACACAATCAGGACGACTAAGTTCTAGTGACCCTAACTTACAGAATCTACCAAGTAATAGTATTTATGGTAAAGCTATTAAGTCTTGCTTTAAAGCACCAGAAGGTTACTTATGGGCTGGTGCAGACTTTAGTAGTCTAGAAGACAGAGTTAATGCTTTACTAACTAAAGACCCAAACAAAATCAAAGTTTATACTGATGGTTATGATGGTCACAGCTTACGAGCTTATACTTATTTCAAAGACCAAATGCCTGACATAGAAGATACTGTAGAAAGTATTAATTCTATTGAAGGTAAATATCCAGAACTTAGACAAAAATCAAAAGGTCCCACTTTTGCACTAACTTACAGTGGTACTTGGCATACGCTTGTATCTAACATTGGCATCGAGAAAAAAGAAGCTCAACTGATAGAACGACAGTATCATGATTTGTACTCTGTATCTGACATATTTACACAACAAAACATAGATTTTGCAGGTAAACATGGCTACATGAACTGTGCATTTGGATTACGAATAAAGTGTCCATTATTAGCTACAACTGTACACAACACTACACTAACACCATACGCTGCTGTAGCAGAGGCTAGAAGCGCAAACAACGCTGTAACACAGTCCTGGGGCATGCTCATAAATAGAGCTCTTATTGCTACAAATAATATAATAGAGCACTCTGATATGGTGTATGATATATATCCAATCAACACAATTCATGATGCAGCCTACTTTTTAGTCAAGGATGATCCGATGTCTGTGAAGTTTCTTAATGATACTTTGATTAAAGAGATGCAATGGAATGCTCATCCGAGCATTTTTTCAAATGAAGTGAAGATGGAGGCTAACCTGGAAATAGGTAAGTCTTGGGATAAACAATTTACTTTACCCAACAACGCAAGTATTGAAAAAATAAAGGAGATTATCGATGGGATTTAAATATACCAATAAAAACAATGTTTCTATGCCGTTAGCTGTATGGCTAATGCATGATGACTATGATTATGATAAACGTACAAACGTTATCAGTGCTACATCTTTACTTAAACCACTAAGAGCATTAATACTGTCTCATCAGAATAAAGGTTTAGATAAAACTGTAGACATTATGGACTTAGTAAGTTCTAGGATGGGCTCTGCTATACATGCTATTGCAGAAAAAGCTTGGAGTAATAGAGGTAATATTACTAAAGCACTACAAGCATTACAAGTATCTAACTTAGATGACAAACTTGTAATAAACCCTGACAAAGTAGAAGAAGGACAAATACCTGTTTATATTGAACAACGGCATGAAAAAGAAATAAAAAACTATATTATTTCTGGAAAGTATGATCTTGTTGTAGACGGTACTGTCTCAGATTACAAAAGTACATCTGTATGGTCGTATATCTTTGATTCTAACGCACTTAAATACACACAACAAGCTAGCATATACAAATGGTTAGCACCTGATAGAATTACAGATAATGCTGTACACATACAGTATATCTTTACGGATTGGTCAGCAGCACAAGCTGCAAGAGATCCAAGTTATCCTCAGACTAGAGTAATAACTAAAGAATATCCAATCTGGTCTGTAGAACAAACAGAACATTTTATTACTGAAAAGCTAGATTTATTAACAAACTACTTAGATACACCACAAGAAGGCTTGCCTGAGTGTAACAAAGAAGAACTCTGGGAGTCTGACACTGTATATAAGTATTACAAAAACCCTGCCAAAATGTCTAGAGCAACTAAAAACTATGACAGTTTAGATGAAGCTAATTTAAGACTAGCCAATGATGGTGGAGTAGGTACAGTTGCTACTGTACGAGGCGAAGTAAAAGCTTGCAGATACTGTGAAGTATCAGAAATATGTACGCAAGCTCAAAATTTAATACAACAAGGGAGACTAGTTTTATGAACACCTGGTACTACATAAAAAATTGGTTTACAAAACCTAAACAATCCGAAGAAGTCTTAATACCACGCATTAAAACTCGTAAAAAACGAGACAATGCTACACTCACAGATAATCAAATTGACCAAATTCAAAAACTCTATACGCTTAGAAATGAATATGGCGTTAAAACTTATGCTGAGTTTACAAAATTTTGTAATGAGAAGTTAGACCTTAACAAAAGCAGAAGTGTTTATCATCGCATTATAAGTAAGCAAGGCAGTTACGAGAAATAATATGTCAAAACCTACTTACTTTAAATTCTCTGAAGAGATTGTAGACATACTTGTCGCTAAAACACAATCACAGAATCGTCACTTTTTCAGATTACTCGTAGCTTATTACTTATCTAAAGTAACTTCTATGATGCGATGTAATATTGAAACACGTGATAGGGGGGTTATACCTGTTAACTCATATGTTTTAAACTTAATGCCATCAGGCACAGGCAAGGGCTTCTCAACTAATATTATGGAAGAAGACATCATTGATGGCTTCAGAACAAGATTTTTAAGAGATGTATTGCCTGGTGAAAGTAACGCAGAGCTATTACAGATTGCTGCTAGACGTCAAATGATTAATCCTAATCTATCTTCTGATGAGGCTATGGCTGAAGTTCAGAAAGAATATGATGCTCTAGGTACGCTAGCATTTAGTTTTGACAGTGGTACTGCACCAGCAGTCAAACAGATGAGACTCAAATTACTAATGTCTAACGCAGGTTCTATGAATCTAGAGTTAGATGAGGTAGGCTCAAACTTAACCAGCAATGTAGAAATGCTTAATACTTTCTTAGAGCTGTATGATGTAGGCAAAGTCAAGCAAAAGCTAACTAAGAATACATCAGACAACAAGCGTGGTGAAGAACTAATAGGCAAGACACCTACAAACCTTATGTTATTCGGCACACCAACTAAGTTATTAGATGGTAGCAAAACAGAAGAAGAGTTTAAACAAATGCTTGAGACAGGCTATGCTCGTAGAATGCTATTTGGTTATACAAATACACTCAATGACTTTAAGAAACAAACAGCAGAAGAATTGTATGATGCTTTGACATCTACTAATGTTGTTAAAGATACACAGCGTATTAGCCAAGTTATTACTAACTTAGCAGATAGAAATAAATTTAATACTGTGCTAACTCTAACTAAACAAGATACAATTCACTTACTTCAATACAAAATTAACTGTGAAGCTAGAGCTTCTAAGTTAAAAATACATGAAGACATTAAAAAAGCTGAGCTATCACATCGCTATTACAAAGCATTGAAACTAGCAGGTGCTTATGCATTTGTTGAAGGTGGTAAGTCTATTACACAATATCATCTGGATAGTGCTATTCAACTTGTAGAAGACTCAGGTAAACAATTCCATCGAATCATTAACAAAGAAGGCTCATATGCTCGTCTTGCAAGATATATTGCAGATGTAGGTAAAGAGCTTACTCAAGTAGATTTGATTGAAGAGTTACCATTCTATCGAGGACCAGAAGCACAGAAAAAAGATATGTTGTCATTAGCTATTGCCTGGGGCTACAAAAACAATATTATTATTCGTAAAAGTTATATTGATGATATTGAATTTCTATCTGGTGAAGCACTGAAAGAAACTGATCTAGATAAGATACAAGTAGCTTACAGTACTGACATAACAAAAGACTTTGAAGGTGCAGTAACTAAGTTTAATCGTTTACACGAATTAGTTAGCACTGCAGGTTACCATTATACTGCACACAATTTCTTAGACGGTTACCGTTCTAGTGATAAAGCTATACCAGGCTTTAATTTACTAATACTAGACATTGACGGTGAATGTAGCTTGAATTCTGCTAAAGAACTTCTAAGCGAATACAAAGTACTGTTTGCTACAACTAAACGACATACTGAGAAACAAAACAGATTTAGAATTATATTTCCTATGTCTCACTACTTAAAGTTGAAACCTAGAGATTATTCTAAATTTATGGAGAATGTTTTCAATTGGCTACCATTTGATTGTGATACTGCAACTAAAGATATTGCACGCAAATGGATGTCACATGATGGACATCATTACTATAACGATGGAGAACTACTAGATGCTACTTTATTTATACCTCAAACTAAAAAAGCTATCGAACAAGAACAAAAGATTCTCGATGCTCAAGGTATGAGTAATATGGAGCGATGGTTTTCTGACCGCATAGAAGTCGGTAACAGAGCATCTATGATTATTAGATACGGCTTTATGCTAATGGACAATGGCTATCCAAGAGATGCGATTGCAAACAAACTTGTAACTTTCAATGAACATATTACTGACCCTATCAGTCAAGAAGAAATTCATTCTAAGATTATGAGATCAATTGATAAAAAAATACTTCAGAAGGAGAGTAAATAATGAATAACAACTTAGTTTTGTTATGTGGCAAATCCGCTACAGGTAAGTCTGCAAGCTTACAAATGTTAAAAGACCCAGAGGGCGTAATGTATTTGAACTGTGAAAACAACAAGAAATTACCGTTCAGATCTAAATTTAAAGAATTTACTATTACAGACCCTACCGATGTACCTGATGCTATTGATTCAGTGCAAGACAATGACAAAGTACATACAATTGTTATTGACAGTCTTACATATCTTATGGATATGTTTGAGAGTACTAAAGTGCTTACATCTACAAACACAATGAAAGCATGGGGTCAATATGCACAGTTTATGAAAAACATGATGGCACAGAATGTAGCTAACTCTAACAAAAACATTATCTTTATTGCACACACATCAGATATCTTTAATGAATCTGAGATGGTTAATGAGACTATGGTTAAAGTCAAAGGTTCTCTTATGAACACTGGTGTAGAAAGTTATTTCAGTACTGTTATTGGTTGCAAGAAAGTACCTCTTAAAAATTTAGAAGCTTACAAATCTGATTTATTGTCTTATAATGATGAAGAAAAATTGTTGGAATACAAATATGTATACCAAACTAAGCTGACTAAAGATACGGTTAATGAACGTATCAGGAGTCCTATGAGAATGTGGGACACACAAGAAACATTTATTGATAACAATCTGCAGCATATATTGGACAGATTGCATGAATATTATGACGACTAAAAAATTTTCAGACATAGACTTAATGAAATTCGTTGACGGTGAATTAGATAATAAGGAACTGTCAATGGATATCATGGGTGAAGTTATTGCTGGTAACGAAGACGTTAAAGAACGTTTAAAAGTATATGCAGATACACGCAACATACTTACTAAAAAAGGCAATACTTTACTATTAAGTTTATTAAATTAGGAGACAGCTATGTCAGCTTTAAAGTTACTATTTGATACGCTAACATTTTTTATGCTTAGCGTAACTACAATTAGTGTTGTTTATATAGCACTATGGTTTGCACAATACGAACGTTACATAATTTAGGAGATACCATGAGTTTACAAGTTTTAAAATTAAAAGATTTAATTGAAAGTCCTAGTAGCATACCTGATCCAAATAATATGCCTGATACAAACAAAATATATAAATTACGTAGAGTAATTGATGTTTTTGGTGAAAGTATTGGATTTCCTGAAGAAGTTGAAGTTGTTGTTGAAGTTGAGGATATAGCTAATGGATAAAATCTATAGTTTAAGCAGAACAGCTTTTTTTAACTATTATTTTAAAAGTAGAACAAAAGAACAAATTGCAGCTTTTGTATCTCCAATGTTTTTAAACATTATAAATAAAGATGTTTCTTTTGGTTTAAATGATTTATTACAAGAAATTGGTACAGTACCTTCTTATTTATTAAATAACTATCCTACTGATAAAAAACCTAATCAAGAAATAGATGTTAAATTTGTTAAATTAGTTTAGGAGAAACTATATGAAATCCATGAAAAGTTTTGAATCTATGTGGCGTAAAAAAGAATTAGCACAAAGAAAGATTAATGACGCTTTACAGGGTTATAATCTATCTAATACAGCTAAAGATGTTTATGTTTTTACTGCTGCAGCACATAGTACTTGTATTACTAATATAGTAAACCACAGTCATTTTGCTGACAAGTCTTTATCAACTATTAAAAGAGCTGTATTAGATTTAAAAAATAAAAAATTACTTGTTGAAAGTAGTTTAGCGTCTTTACAAGATGATAAAAGAGTTGTTTGGTTAACAGTAAATCAACATAGTACTAATGCCTGATACTAGAAAAAAAGCAAAGTTAAGTAAAAACTTTGAAGAGCAACGTAAAGAGAGACAAAACCGTGTCACTCCACGTATTAAAAAAGCTATGAAAAATAACCAAGACTTTTGGAAAATTTTTAATAACGCTTTTAAGGAGAAATAACATGGAATTATCCGTAACACTTGATTTAGATATAGTTAGAGCAGAAATGAAATCTGTTTTTACAGATAAATATAAAAGTGATTGGGTAGATCAAAACAATCCTACTGATGTAGAGTTAAAAAAATCTATTAGAGATGAAATTAATGCAGGATTAAAATATTTAGCTTTAACTTTTGAAGTGAAAACAGATTAGTATGCATGTTATATTTAACATAATACCTGTTCCTGCTAGTAGACCCAGGGTTACACGCTGGTCTACATATTATGGCAAGAAATATACTCAATTTAAAAAAGATATGTATGCACTTACTGCAGATCTTAAAACTATACCTATGACAGGTAATATATTT
>Ga0181405_1000574_pt1 | contig 12741 bp, 18 predicted proteins | sample 28SPOviralmetaG_FD_130134 | JGI IMG/M metagenome (GOLD analysis project Ga0181405, IMG submission 130134) | Marine viral communities from the oligotrophic San Pedro Time Series (SPOT) site, San Pedro Channel, CA, USA - 28 SPOT_SRF_2011-11-29 | ecosystem: Environmental > Aquatic > Marine > Strait...
CAGCCAGGCAGAGAATGCACACGCACAACCTTTTAGGGGTTGACATACTGTGTATTGATGCTATTATAATATTATAACAACAAAGAGGGCAATCTTTATGAGTTACATGATCGACAAGTTCAACAACGGCGAAGTTCACACACAGAACGGAGCATGTGGATGGTTAATGAAAGACGGCGAATTCCGCCCACTAATGTCAGATGCTATGCAGGAGTTGAAAGACGCAGGCCTAGTTGATGAGACTACAGTTACTAGAACTGCTGTAGCAAGAGACATCCACACCACAGCATTCCTTAAAGAGTACAGAGTAGCACAGTTGAATCGTACTGCTGAGCAGATCAGAGAAGAGCGATTTGAAGCAAGAGCGGCTATGGGACCAGGTGTTGAGATGGTTAACATCATCACAGGGGAGAAATACACCACATAATCATTGAGGTTATTAGGGGTTGACAAACAGCCCCTAAGACCATATACTATTATTATAAACTAACAAAGAGGGCAATATGTTAATAACAACACAAGACACCACAACACTAACACAGCAAGCAACAACAGCGGCTTCAACAGCACAAGAAGCATTCCTTACTAATTGGGTCAACACCACAGGTGGCAACGAGTATGGCGAGCCAATGTACTGCGGCTTTGCTTGGGTTACTGTGTATCCAGAGCACAAGGGCAACACACGAGTAGGCAAGCAGGAGCGTAGAGTATTAGAGTCAATGGGCTTTAAGAAGGACTGGACTGGCAAGGCTTGGCAACTGTGGAACTGCACAGGCTACAACGGACAGAGCATGGACGTTAAAGAAGCAGGCGCACAGGCCTACGCTGAAGTGCTGAGAGGTGCAGGCTTCAAAGCATACATGGGCAGTCGAGCAGACTAACTCCTACAATTAATAATAAACTAGAGAAAGGTCCTTCGGGGCCTTTTTTTATCTCCGAGCGAGGCAGAGGGAACACGGCAAGACCGAGGCGAGGGGTATAGAAAAATAAAAAAAAATTCTCGGGGGGTCGGGGTATATAAACGCTAATAAGATCAAGCGTTTAGCAGTGCTTAATGATCGCTTCTTTTAAAAATGGGGTGATGCAGAATCACCACCTCACTTCTGTAAGTACTTCACCTAAATTTTTTGCGCGGTGTATTTTTTTGGCTGTAGGACCCATTTCGGGTAAGTACGCTATGCTATATCTATTCTTACTAGTCACAGTTGTTGATGGTGTTGCTATTGTTAATACCAACACAGGATACTTCACATACAACGCATGTGCTCAGTATGAAACCATCAACACACACTGTACACCACAGTACATACAGTTATCAACAGCCACATCTACAGTATACAACAGTAGATCTACAGTATATACAGTATGACGGACAAATACAAACTCAGGCTAGTATTCGAATCGGGTACTGCTGAAGAGTTTAAAGATTGTATAACACATGCACGTGGTATTGACTTGTATGTACGCAATATACACACAGTACAGACTAACGCCAATACACTAGTGTTTGAATCAACACGTGATAGGACATATGCTATGTTACTACTGTCAGATGATCCGTTGTATACTGTACACGAAATCGACTAAGTACAGTCTATGTACATACCAATAGAACTATTATTCCTTGCACTCACAGTTGCACTACTGTTTGTTATATACGACAACAACAACCCCTCTTAGCAGTCTGAACGGTGTGCTACGCAGTTACACACATTTGACAGCGATTGTATATGCTCCTTAGTCAAATAAGACTCATCTTTGATTAAAACAGTGTTTAACGTATAATGCAGTGGAGCGGAATACATCTACAACAGCGAGTCAGTAGAAACTACAGTAGTAGCACAGTTACGTAACAGTATACTGGCCAGTAGGAATCGCTCCAATTTTTCTGCGAAAACGCTTCGCGCTTATCGAAATCTGCGTACTCCGCTTCGCGGCTTTTCTGGCGCAGGACCACTTCGTGGCTTCGTGGCATTCAACCTTGGTAAGTACTAGTATGCAGAGTGTACAGTTTCCAAACCTCGGCTATGTTAGATCAACTGTAGAGCCAGGACAAATCACACAATTACTTCGTTGGGTAGACTCAATCGATGAGGATACTGCCAAGATGGATCATTCACACGTGGGTGTTGTTGAGCGAGAGTATGAGATCACAGATCAATCAGCCAAGGAAGAACTGTCAAACATACTGGGACCTATGGTACAACAGTACTGCACAGACATGCACTTTTCAGTTGAACAGCGTCCAATGGGACTAACAACTGCTTGGTGTAATCTACAGCAGAGCGGAGAATACTTTGCCGCACACACGCACAATGGTGTGTTTTCATTTGCACTGTGGTTGGAAGTTCCTTTCACACAAGCGGATGAACGTGCTTGGAGAGAAGCAAGAGGCAAGTCAGGCAGAGAAACAGCAAGTTTCCAATTCCACTACACAGACGCACTGGGACGCATAACACCAAATGTACTTGAAGTTGATCGTTCATGGGAAAGAGAAATTGTTGTGTTTCCTGGAGAAATGATGCACTCAGTCACACCCTACTATTCGACTGATGCTAGACGTGTGGTTGTTTCAGGAAATATTGATTACGTTTAAGTTGGGAAAGGGTATTGACTTCCACCCCATATAATTCTTACAGCACCTTGAGCACCATCGCCTGGATATCTACCTCCAGCACCACCGCCACCATATGCTCCTCCAGTAGAGCCACTGGCATTTGAACCACCCGAGCCACCACGTCCACTTTGCTTTTCTGCTGATGAGCCTTGACTTAGAATACCTACGCCACCGCCTCCAGCACCTGAACTTGATTTACCAAAGCCGCCATCACCACCTGATGCTGATCCGCCTTGTGGTGTGCCTGCATAGTACCAATTGTATTGGCTTCCGCCACCTGGTGCTCCTATAGTACCATCACCCTGATAGCCTGAGGCTCCGCCACCTCCTGCTCCACCATAGTGACTCATTATCTGTCCGCTCTGCATGCCGCCACCTATAGCACCACCGTCACCTACGTTTGAGTCTGAATTGGTTTGTCCACTTGCTGATCCGCCTTTGCCTCTGAGTAGTATGGTTGTGTCTCGTGCTATTGAACTTGATCCACCTGCTGTGCTATTATTGGTATAATTACCGTATGCTCCACCCGACACTGATGCTTTGTCGCCTTTGGCTCCCACAGTGACTGTGAGTGTTTCACCTGGTGTTACAGTTACATCTTCAACCCATCTTAGATCACCACCAGCACCACTGGTCATTGTTCTTATTGTGTTAGCGTCATAGTTCCAATAGCCAAAGCCACCACCGCCAGCACCAACTGCTACTGCTGATATACTAGTAACACCATTGGGCACTGTCCAACTGGATGTGCCTGTGTCTGTAAATGATTCTGCGCCTGCTAGAGGTGCCGCACTTGTGTCGTTGATGGTAACACTTACATCTACGCTTACATTGTCTAGTTCAAGTTTAAAAGTTTCCTGTGCCATACTAGTATTTATTTGTAGCAGACTATCTCTAGGTGTTTGTTCATTTGTGGTCTAGTGCTTCGTGCATTCTTATAACCTAGTTCTGTTACCAGTGCTATAAGTTGCTCATCAGTGTAGCCTGATTTGTGTACGTCCCACAGTTTGGTTTCACCCTCACGTTGCCAACCCCAAAATCCTGCTCGTGCATGTTCTAGTGCATTGCCGTTGATCCATTGCTGTACATGGAATCGCATGTTGGGTAAGCATATTGTTTGTTCGCCTCCGGGTGCGAGTATTTCAAGACAAGCACTTAACCACATACGTCCTTGAGGGAACGTAAGATGTTCTAAGAAGTGTCGACTGTATATGTGTGTTACTGTGTTTGGTTGTATGTGTTTGTTGATTTCCCATGCAGGGCAAACGTAATCTATACCAGGAAGGTCGCGAATGTCACAAGTACTATAGTCTGGACGGGTAGGTGTTTCACCTGATCCAAACTCAAGTTGCATCTAACTATTCTTTACAAAGAATACTAAGTCGTCGCTGGTTTTATCTGCTGATGTATAGTTTGGCACACTTGATGGTGTACTATTGATTCCACCGTTGCCTGTCACACGCATCATAGCAATTTGTCCACTGAAGTTAATTGGACTACCATTTGAAAATAATTGTGCATTGCCAAAGTGTGCTTTGCCCATTACAAATCCAACGTGATCGCCTGATTCAGGATCAACACCACTTGTTCCATCTTGTATCACAGTTGCAGTGTCAATGTTGAAGATGTAGTTTCTCCATGCAGTACCATTGTACCATGTCTTCCAATAGATCCAATCGTCTTGTTCAGTAGCATAGTTTTGTCCTGTACTTGTCCAGTTTCCGCCACCTGCGCCTGATCCTCTTCTAAGACTAATAGTTTTGTAGTCTGATGAGTTAATAAATGTTTGATAAGCATATGTAAGTAGTTCAGCACCAGTTGAGTTTTCTACAGCACCAATATGTGATATTATACCTTTGTCTTCTGATCCTGGTGTAAACATTGAAGCATTTGGTTTAAAGATAGTTTCACAACTCCATCTATTAGTTGATGCATTCAGTGGTGTACTAAAACGCTTTTCGTAAAATGCTGTGCTTGTGCCGTCGAATGACAATGCAGGTCCACTGTTGTATGCATTACCAACTGTAGTAATACCAACGCCTAGTCCTGTTAAGTTGCCTGCTACTGCTTCTGAAAAACCTGATGCACTTGGTATAGCAACTACGCTTGAGTCTGGATCGCCTGCTGATACACCCCATGCTGTTGCACTTATTCTAGCACCATCACTGACAACTGTAATGTATTGACCTTTTTTAATAGCAATACCAGTACGCTCTAATACTGTATTTGGTAGTAGTTCTACATCTTTATCAATATATTCTAGTCCGCTAATTGCGTTCACTGTAGATGTAATAGCAATGCCGACTTTGACTGGTTGTGTGTTTCTGTTGCACATACTAACGGAACACGCAGTATATCTATCTGTTGTACCTTGTGCGAGACTCTGTGGTAGGTTTGCTACTAGGTCTTCTGCTCCAAATCTTCCTGACATTGTTATCTCCTAATTATAGTGTTATTTATCTTAGTGGCACTGGAGACATTTGGTCTTTTAACATGGCACTAGTATTGACTGTTAGTATTCCTTTTTTCCAAGGTAGTTGTGCTAGATCAAAAGGCTTGTTTGCAAGCAATGCTTGTGCTAGAACTGTATGGTTGTCTTTAAGCATATGATTGATACGCTGATCTGGAATAGGTAGTTCATAGTATTCGTCCATTGCTTTATCGCTTTTGAATTCACCTTCGCATACTGTATTAAATAGGTTACCTTGGATCCACAATGCTCCTTCAGGTTGCACATCAGTTGCGTTGCCAAAGCCTTGTAGTATAATCATATTTGCATTAAAGTCTTGTTTGATTCGTCTAGCATAATGATTTAACCATGTAGTGGTTGCATCATATTTCCAAGAATCAATATATCCACTTTGAATATGCCTATAGTATTGTTCTACTGCATTAACTTGGTCTTTTGTAATACCAAACTTTTCTAAAGGAATGTCACGCATGTTTTCATAGTTGCTGACATTAGGATGATCCCACAAGAACCAATGACGTGTGCTTGCTGTCATTACTACAAATATCGTATCTCCGTCTTGATACTTTCTATCTGCAAAATCTTTATATATTTGCATACAAGTCCATTCATTGGCAACACCAAAGTCTGCACTTACATAACACTGTTCTTTTTTTGCTTTTGCATATTGTTTGTACCATTGCCAGTCGGCTTGCAAACTAACTGCATAACTATCACCATATACGTATATACTCATCCTACAAATGCCTTTTCTTGTACAAACGCTCCTGCGGTTTTTGAATTGCCTTCTTCCCAATCTCTTGTTAAGAAATAATTTGCAATAGTAACATTGAAGTCCATATTGCCACATATCATTACTTTAGTATTATCTTTATCTAATCTACCAGTACGTATTCCTAGTTTACCATCATTAAGTAAATCTGTAATACGTTTATTTTGAAAGGGATAACTTGCACCCCTAGTTACTGTAGGTATATACTTTGCTTTTGAATCTTGTAAGAATTTATGATATGCTTGTAGTTCTTCTTGATACCTAACACTCCATACAACATGCACACGTTTGAAATGATCAAACGTTGTAGGATCTCTTAGAATTGATATAAAGGGTGCTATGCCTGTACCTGTTGCAAGCATCCATAAGTTGCCTCCTAGTTCAATATTGTTAAGTGTAAGTGTACCTGTTGGCTTGTCTCCTACAATAAGTTCGTCACCTACTTTGATATGTTGTAGTTTACTTGTTAATGGACCACCAGGTACTTTGATTGAATAGAATTCTAAAAATTCATCATAAGGCCCACTTGTCATACTGTATGCTCTCATTATAGGTTTATTTCTTTGTAACTTCTCAGACCAATTGTCTAATCCAATCATTACAAACTCACCTGCTACAAATCTAAATGTATTAGGACGTTCTGTCCTAATACGAAATAAATTATCTGTATAATGTTCTACTTCGGTTACTTTTAAATTATTCATATCTTATACTCAAAATTTTGTGCGTAGTCGTGTTTTGCTAATAGCGTTGCGCCGTTACGCAAATGAAATCTTTCTGCCATTTCAGTTAATGGACTTAGTGTTACAAACCTTTTTATATTAGTGTGTACTTTTTTAATATGTTTGGCTGTTTCTAAAACTATTTGTCTACCAGCACCTTTTTTATAACTCCATACAGTATAAAAGACTGCTACATCTATACCAGGCCATTTCATATCTTGTTCACAAGTAGGAACTTCGTCCATATATGCAACACAAATTACTGCTGAAATTCCGTCATTGTCTTTTAATGCATACACTTCTCTACCAGAACGCATACGCCAATCAGCGGCTAGATGTGGGCGGACCGGATCATCCTGACATAGTGCATACACTTGTTCTAGTGTTTCTAATTTTTCTAACACGGTTATTCGTCACCTAAGTTATTTAAGAATTGTTTTAGTTTAGTTGAATCTGCTTCTGCTTTTATTTTAGGAGCCGAAGTTCCTGCATCTGGTTCTTCGTTTGTAGTTGTTCCTCTTTTAATTTGATCAAATACTGTATTACTTCTTTGCGTTGAATAACTTTGTTGATCATCGTCATCATCTAAATCTCTAATACGCAAACTGTCTACATCAAACTCTAAATCAATCTTTTGTCCAACACCACTACTGCTTCTAGTCTTCATAAGTTGTATTTGATATCTGCCACGCTCACGCATAGCCCTACTTGTAAAGATACCAATTAAGTTATCTGCTGTATTAATCTTAGATATACCACCACTGATGTGCGAATGATCAAACTCAATTTCTTCTACACTACTTCTGTTTAACTGTGATGCTGTAACAAAGATAGTGTTTAGTTCCATTGCCAAGTTACGTAGTTCTTCTGATACGTACTTGTCTTTTACAAATAAGTTCTCTGCACTAATCTTAGCCGCGATAGGGTGCATCAAATCTAAATAGTCTACAAGCAATACATCTACTTTCTTGCCTGTCTTAATCTCATACTCTTTCAAATAACTTCTAATGTCGTTTGCATTCTTACCTGTTGGCATATACTTAACTTGGAATGCCCCAGACTTCTTACCAATCATCTTAACTTTCATTTCAACATCATCAATGTTCTTGAAAATGTCTCTACTTGGAATGTCTGTAGTCATACTATCAACACGCATACTAACTAATGCTTCTGAAAGTTCAAACGTCAAGTATACAACGTTCAACCCTGTAAGTGCAAAGTTCACACCCAAGTTAGCCAAGAACAAACTCTTACCAGACCCTGAGCCACCTGCAAAGATATTCAGTTCACCTCTGTTGAACCCACCAAATAGTTTCTTATCTAAGTTAGCCCAGCCTGTTGATATCTGTCCGTTCTTATCTTTGATGCCTTCTAGTCTGCTTCTTGGATCTTTAAAATAATCTGTACCCAAGTCTTTTTGTAATCCAATCTGTACAGCCTTCTTAACTAAATCTTCTACTGGACCATACTCACCGTTTTCAAGTAAGTCTGCACTTTTAAGTATAGCCGCTTCTAATGCTTTGTGTCTACTAAATGTTTCAAACTCTTGCAACAGCCAATCATAATGATTCTCCATTAGTTCGCCTGGATGTTTTAAGTCTCCTTCAGTTGCCGCATTGATCATATCAAATGTAGGCATAGCATTATGTTCAGTTACATAATCATTAAGAAACTTTGCTTGTGGTTGCAAGCGTCTATCAAATGTTTTTGGATCAAACACAGCCTGACATCTAACAAACGACTCAGCGTCTGTCATCATCATTTCTAGATATACTTTTTGTATATCATATCCGTAATCTGTATTCTGTCTTGTCATACTATTATTATACTTTCTGATACCACTGTTTGTCAAGCACTATTTTTTGTTTACTTTTTGCTACTACAGCACCTATACAACTACCAGGATCACCTGGATTAGTTGGTACGTATACTGTATCCCAATGAGGTTTAATTTTCTCTATTGCATCTCTATTAAGAGCACCACCACCTGCTAATGCAATATGTTTTGAACCTGTAGTTAATTTTGCATATATGCTTAGTATATTTACTGCATATTCAAACAAGAACTGTGTAGCGGCCGCTATATCATACATGTCTTGTTTTGATTCTAATTCAGGCCTCCACCACATACATCCACGGTGCATGTTCTCTCTCATTCTTATTTCTTGTGGGTTAGCCTTATCATGATCAACGTCGATAAGTTCTTTACGCATGTCATGTAATAAACGTTTAGGGTCGCCTTTTTTTGCCCACTGGCTAACAAGATATTCATCACGCTGTGGCACTAGCCCCATACGCTGTGTCATAGCACTATAAAAAAGTCCTAGGCTATGCGGATACCCTTGGCTGTATACTTGTTCAAGTTTGTTGTTCTTCCCGTGCCATACTGTTAGGGTCTCGAACTCTCCAATACTATCTAAACAAATCACTGCACAGTCGTCATAGGGTTGAGTGTAGTACGCATATGCCGCATGTGAAAGATGGTGTTGGGTGTATTCAATCTTACAGTTTATATCCCAACGTTTGAGATATTCTTTAATATTATTTTCTTTATATAACCAACCCTGGCCTGCTCGCCATTGACGCCATGTCTTAAGTAATGGACGTTCGTACCAAACAACTTTATTTGGTCTACCAAAACTTTGTATTGCTACATCAACTTGCATTTGGTTTAAGTGAGGGTCATTAGGAATTTTTGAAAAGTCTTTAGATAAACTTGCCCAAAGTAATTCTGTTGTGTAATGATCTGTTAGACCGGCAAGTCTTGTATTAAACACTGCCAGACTAGCATCGTGACTGTTTCCAACCACACCCCATGTTATGTTCATGTATTAAATTTCTTCCATAATGAGTGCAGTACATAAAACCATACACCGTTAATTGCAGGTTCAACTAGTGCAACTGCACCTGCTTCCCATAGGCTTGCGCCAGTCATCATACTAACAACTGTCATAGCAATAACAACATGTCCTAGCGTATAGATTACTGCTAGTGCAAGGCTATTATTTTTGAATATGCTACCTATACCTTTTGTAAACTCAGTCATCAATATTCAATACTCCTTACTTGTATATAAATGGATCCCTTTTCTTAAGTTCTTCCATACGTTTTTTAAAAGCCTTGTTTTCCTTATACCTTGTATACGGAGTACAAAGCCACTCTATTAGTTTTTTTATGTAAACCATTTCTTTGCTCTCAATCTTATTTTAAGTGGACTCTCATTAGCCGCATTTACAATGCTGTATAATGTGTATAGTCTACCGTATTTACTAACTGCATCACCAACATCGCAAATATCCTGGCTCCATTCAGGCATACTAACACACCAACCTTTTTCAATAGATTCCTCTACTAGTTTACTTCCTGCTTTATCTCTATCAGGAACAACTATGATTTGTTTTTGCAATCTATTTAAAAGCATGGCTTGTTGATCTGCTATCTCACTTCCACCTAATGCACATCCATCAATATGTATAGCGTCAAGTTGTCCTTCAACAACTATACAAAAGATTTTATTAGGACCTTGTTCATCTAACCCATATACAAAGCCAGGCTGTACTTCTGTTAGGTACTTAGGTTTTTTATCAGCAACAATACTTCTACCAGTCCATCCTACAATACGTTTTTCATAATAGAAAGGAACAATAAGTCTATCACGGTATCCTAAACTTGGAGACCAATAATAATCAGTATCGTCTAAATTAAGATTACGACTAGACATATATTCAAGTATAGCAAGACTATACTTGTCAAAGTTTTTTATGTCAGCAACTTTTGTAGCATCATCTGGTAATGGCACTGTATTGAATGTAGGAAGTTTAGCAACATGCTCTTGCACATCAACGCCTTCGTTTTCTCGCATAACATCAAATGCTACCTTATTGATTATATCGTCAGGTGCTCCTAACCATTGTAGAAGTTTACGCAGTTTATGTGAAAAGTTACGTCCGGGTTGCCAACTAGCCTTAAAGCCACAGTTGAAACAATGATAACTTACACCACCATCCGGATTAGATATAAGACCACCGCGGTTTCTTTTGTCTGCTGTATGACCATTATGATGACAACACGGAGCGTTGAATGAAGTCCAGCCACTAGGCGTTGTTTTCCGCTTAGGCGGCAGATATGTCAGAACTGTCTCGGCTACTACACTCATACTATTATTATAACGTACTTGTGTTAGTTTGTCAACTAATTTCTGACTAATATGTTGGTTATTTTGCTTGCAGGGTCTGCAGATGCTTCAAATCTAACATAATTGAATACACCTGTAAAGTTTACTGGTACTGGTGCAGTTTCATTGTTAAAACTTACAGTTGCAACGTCTGCCCAATTTGTACTAACACCTATTTGGTTATCTAGCGTAACTTGTACTTTTACATCACCTACATAACTGTCAGTATATATTGCGGCTGTATGTACTGCTTCGTTGCCATTAATACCTGGCTCAGCACTTATACTTTCACTGTGCCATACACTATCGTCTACTCCTGTTTCACCTGTGTCTTCTGTAAACGTAGTAATACTCTTACTATCTTTTGCACCCGGATACGCTTCGCTAGATACTTGCATTACACCATCGTTTTCAAAGTGTACATTTGAATATGTGATAGTTTTGTTTTGGCTTGCATCTTCAACGTGTACTGCATATTTTAAGAATTGATCTTTTACACTTAGCAAATCGTTTTCACTTACAATAACTGTTGTCAGTCCTTTTATAGTTAAATGATTAGTACCTGTTTCATCAAGCACTTGATTATTATTTTCATCAAACGCTACTAACTTTACTGTCTTACTAGTAAGCGATATAGGTTTTTGATCTGCATTGAGAATTTTAAATTCTAAGTTGTTGTCAATGCCTCTGTAAATTTTTAGATTTCTACTGTACACTGGTCTATACTCCGTTGCGAATCCGCTATCGTTTATTAATACTGCGGTTCTGTTATTGACTAAATATCTAGGTATTAATTCCATATTGTATTTATAGGAAATCATGCTAACAAAAGACATAGAATCAAACTTTCCATTCATAAGTGTTGTACAGTACGGTGGTGCTGAATATGTTGGAATTATAATTAATCAAGATCAATATGTAACATCAATGTATGTGTATACTGACTTGCGTAGTGATTACGAACGCCAAGAGTTTTTAAATTTAGGCGAAGTATGGTGGTGGGAATCAAATAGACTAATACCAATTAATATATTCTTACGTAAAGACTTAGAACAATTTAAATATTGTATTATGACTATGAATAGTAAAGACGTTAAAGTGAGTGTAGGACCTACAGTAAACTTAAACAATATGTCTATAAAAAGAGTTAAACGTAAAAACGTTCAATTAATAAAAAAGATTAAGACTTAATCTGCTCACACAATAAATTCATGTGTACTACACACGCCATAGCGTAACTAACAGCGTGTGCTTTTTTAAAATAATATTCACCGTTTGTCGGCTTTGTCCAGACTTCTTTCATTATCGTTTCCCAGTCTTTGCTTGCTAGATGTCTCTTTGCTGGCCTTATTATCGCTAGTGTCGCGGCCAATTGTTCTACCGATTGCGGCTTCAATTGTTTCAACAGACTGTCGTGTCCGCTTACATGAAAGACTTTTTCGACGAAGTCTTTGTGAACTAATAACTCCCATAGTGGCTCCTTTCTCATTAGGCTCATTAAATGTGTCTCGTCTTTTACTTCTTTGTAAATAGACACATTTAGAAAATCTAATTTAAAGTATCCTCTATCTTCTGCTGTCTTATAATCAACAGTACATAGATTGTCAACTGGGTTATGCGGACATTCTGTAACGTACACTCCAGTGTTATGTTTTTTACCTGTATCTAATTTTGCCACACGGTGTGTTAGTTTGTTTAGTGCAACTGTTCTATCAGCAAAGTCGATATCGATATCAGGCATTTATATTGTCCAACTCTTTAGTTGTTCTTTAGTAGGCTTCATAGGATCTACTTTTTCTATCTTGCCACCTTTTGCTAAAAACTTAGCCATACGTTCATCAAGTTGTTGTTGTAGTTCTTGTGGTGACGGAATCGTATAGTCTTTCTTATCTTTAGTATCTCTAATCATATTTTCCTCCAACTGTTAGGTTGGCCTTCTTTAGGAGTTTGTCCAACGTACTCTTCTCCTGTTTCTTGATCAATTAG
>Ga0181405_1000579_pt1 | contig 12709 bp, 21 predicted proteins | sample 28SPOviralmetaG_FD_130134 | JGI IMG/M metagenome (GOLD analysis project Ga0181405, IMG submission 130134) | Marine viral communities from the oligotrophic San Pedro Time Series (SPOT) site, San Pedro Channel, CA, USA - 28 SPOT_SRF_2011-11-29 | ecosystem: Environmental > Aquatic > Marine > Strait...
CCACTTAGCATCATACTTATCAGCAGAGCTGATGTTCTCATTCGACATATCAGTTCCACTGATAAAGGAGCCGTAGGCTTTCTTGTCACCACCAAACAGATTTTCAATCTGTAGCAGGATGTTTCCAAGCTCTCTAAAGAGAGCTAACTGATCCTCTTGGATCAGGTAAAGCTTGTCATAACAAGCTACTGCATGACTGATTCCATCAGTCAAAGTATAGGTCTTACGACCTAATTTGAAAGTGCTGTTCAATGTTACCGTAGGTAAAGTAGCTGATTTTGTCATGTTAATTCTCCGAATTAAGTTAAGGTTGATGCCTCATCGATTTGCCGATGAAGCCCTTACAAAGTAACCCTAATTCGATCCCATTGTCAACCCCTTTAGGGGGTTGGCTGTTCTCGGAATTTCCGTGATTGACTTCCCCTTTAGGGGAAACTTTCTGATCTTTTGGTGAGCATAATGCGCAAGGAAAAGCTAGGGGTATGCCTCTGCGCCTTGACCCTTTAGGGTTGACCATAATTTAACCCCCTTGGGGTTACCCCTAGAAACTCCCCTTAAAATACTTGTATTTTAGAGGACAAGAATCCCTTATTGTTTGTAAAAACAATAGATAACAATGCTTTAGCATTGTAGGTAGCTCATAATCCTACGGATTCAGACACGCATAGCCTCTAAAGAGGCGGGGGGCATGGGCCACTGGGGGGGTCTACGTGTGTGTATACACTCAATGACAGAGGGGGGTATTTTTTAACTGTTAACCACAATAAATACTAGCCCATATATAGTATTCTCTAAAGAAAACAGGGGGTTACCTGTGTAATTACTACGAAAGGTAAAGTTTATTATGGAATACTGGGGGGATTATGTGTATTATATTACAGTACTGTAACAATTTGTGATCAACTGGACTTATACTTTGTGGGATCTGGACCTATTATAGAAATTTAAAGTTGGTAAAGAAAAATTAAATAAATTTAAATACTATTTCTTACTTTTAGTGTTGACAAATAATTGAAGTGCGGTATAATATACTTAAAGTAATACTTAGAGTACTCTTTAAATATTAAATACTATTAATAATTATAATTAATATTTAGTACTTAGAGTAATCCTTTAAGGATAGTGTCGATTTTTTCTTTTGTCGTAGGTAAAAGGTGTTGACTTCCCATTTTAAACTAGTATAACTAAGGACAATCAATTGCCAAAAATGTATTCTTCCGATAATGTGCTAGAAGAATTTTATAAAGCTCTAGCTGATGAGGACGAGGGTAGACTCCGTAGGGTACATATCCCACGTTCAGACGTTTTTTATGTAAGAGAAAAAATATTTCAAGACACTGGCACTAAGTATTCTCTAGACAGAGTTGAAAGAGCTATGTACCTAGAAGGATTTCTTAGTGCCAGTGATGTTTTTGAACCTAGAAGAAAAAGGGAATGGGAATGACTGTAGCAATGGAACGTATTCTTGCTTGGAAGATTATGCCGAGACTAATGATGTTAGTAATGACATGGATGTATATTGAAGTTTTATTTTGGTTTATGTCGTTACCCCCAGATGCTATGACTTCTCAGGCTACAGCACTTACTGCCACAGTAACTGGTGCTATGACCGGGGCATTTGCTGTTTGGTTAGGGCATGAGAAATGATTGGACAAATCTTAGGGGCAGTTGGAGGATTAGCTACTACTTACTTAGATGGTAAAGTAGCAATACAAAAAGCTAACGCAGAGATTAAAGTTAAGCAAGCTACTGGTGAGATTGATTGGGATCTAGCAGCTATTAATGCTACTCAGAACTCTTGGAAAGACGAATGGATAACTTTACTTTTTTCAATCCCACTGATTTTAGCATTCTGTGGTGATTGGGGCAACAGTATTGTACAAGCTGGCTTTGCTGCACTTGAGACTATGCCAGCATGGTATCAATATAGTCTTGGTGGTATAGTATCAGCATCTATAGGAATCAGGTCAGTAAGTAAATTTTTCGGGAGAAAGTAATGAAAAAGAATTTTGATAAGTGTTTATCAATGTTACTACATCATGAGGGTGGATTTGTAAATCATCCTAAAGATCCGGGTGGTATGACTAATCTTGGTGTTACTAAGGCTGTCTATGACAAGTGGATTGGTCGTGAGTCTACTGAACAAGAGATGCGTGACCTAACATTTGTAGATGTAGCTCCTATTTATAAAAAGAACTATTGGGATAGAGTTCGGGGAGATGATCTTCCTAGTGGTGTAGACTGGTGTGCTTTTGATTGGGCGGTTAACTCTGGTTCTGGTCGCCCAGCTAAAGCGATTCAACGTGCAGCAGGAGCAACCCCAGATGGTGCTATTGGGCCTATGACGATTCAAGCCGTTATGAACCATGAACCAAAAATGATTATTGAAAGTGTGTACACACAACGTCAGAGTTTTTATGAGTCTCTAAAAACATTTGAAACATTTGGCCGTGGTTGGAGTAGACGCAATAAGGAAACCCTAGATCAAGCATTGAGTATGATCTAATGGCTATACCTGAACGAGTCAAAAACAAAATGAAAGCTGTAGGGCTTAAAGGCGTAAACAAACCTCAACGTCTTAACGATGATAGTGGTAAGTCTCACCATGTTATGGCTTCTGAAGGCGGTAAATATAAGTATATTAAGTTCGGTGAAAAAGGTGCTAGTACCGCAGGTAAACCTAAAGCTGGTGAATCGGACAAGATGAAAAAGAAAAGAGCAAGTTTTAAAGCAAGACATGCTAAGAATATTAAAAAAGGAAAAATGTCTGCTGCTTATTGGGCAGACAAAGTTAAATGGTAAAGGAACCAAAATGAAGACTCTAGTAACTATCTTGGCTTTAACAGCTACAACTGCAACGGCAGCAGACTTTCCTATGTGGGGGCAAACAGTATCTATCGGTGCTGAATCAGACACAAGTTATACTACAGGTATTGAAGACTGGAAATGGGAACTAACTCCTTATGCTGGTATTAATATGATGGGTTTAGGTGTTACTGTAGAAACAGATATTGACATGCTTAAACTAGATGAAGATAATATTTTTACCGGTGTAGATGTAACTACAAACTATATAGTACCTAATACCAATGTAAATCTATACACGGAAGTTTCTTCAGACGATAATTTTAAATTTGGTGATGTAGAAATTGGGGCAAAGATTAAGTTTTAATGACTCTTATTTCTCATTTTCCTTTACCTAGTTTTCCTTTTCAAACGCATGAAAATATTATATTTGAAAAGGCAGATAAAGATAGATCTCCTAGAAATAACGAAGAGTATAAGGTAGAAGAACCTAACAGGATTACACCTGACACACCAATAGAAGATTTAAAACTAGTTAATCAGATGTATGCTTATAATCCTAATCCAAACAAACTACGTACTCCAGATGGGCAAATCGTAGATTTTATTGTAGCATGAAAAAGAAAGATCCTAAAGTAGGTACAGGTAAAAAACCTAAAGGCTCAGGCCGTAGGTTATACACAGATGAAAATCCTAAAGACACAGTATCAATTAAGTTTGCTACTATGGATGATGCAAAAGCTACAATAACTAAAGTAAAAAGATTAAAGAAACCTTACGCAAGAAAAATACAAATCTTGACAGTAGCAGAACAACGTGCTAAAGTTATGAAGAAAACTGCAATAGCAAATTTATTTAAAGCAGCTAAAGCAGACTTGCGAAGGAAACACAATGCCGTATCTAACAAGTAGCATACCTTATTTTAAAGCATGGGTACGTAGAGAGTACACAAAGAACTTAGAGGAATATTATGGAGAGTTTCTTCACTGTATGGTCATCGGTGTTACTACGATGCCCAATAGAACACTCAGCTTCCAAGTTATCTTTACAGGCTGTGAGTCAGACTTTGACGAATCAGAAAACGTCCACGGTGGAGCAATGTGGGCTAGGATGCCGCTTACTGCGTTGGTTGCGGATACACCTTTGGCTGAGTGGCCTAACGAGTTACCCCCGTACTTAGCTCAACCTTGGGATTGTATGTCGCATACACACAGTGTGTACAAGCTAGAAAGAGCAAGCCCAGCACCTTGGATAGCAAAGATAGATGGAGAGTTTTATCCAGCTAAGTATTACTTTACTGTAGACTATACAGATAATGAAGTAGCAGATGATCCTGCACAACACAAACAGTCTCATGTATTAGAGTTGTTAGATGCAGGGGAATATACAGGTAACATTGTTGCGTTGCCCAATAACAGAGTGAGAGTAACTCACCCAGCATGGTTTGAAGTAGGAGAAGGTGCTCCAGATTTTAAACCTAATCAACATATATACAACTCGAAAGAAAACGTAGACTATGTTTGGGATACGCAACGAGTGTTTAATAATCTATACAGTGAGGAATAAATTATGATGAAGAAAAAAGGATATGCCAAAGGCGGTTTAAAACCGGCACCAAATAAAGGTGCAGCATCTCTACCTAAAAAAGTTCGTAACCAAATGGGTTTTATGAATGAGGGTGGTATGGCTAAAAAGAAAAAAGGTTATGCTAAAGGTGGAGCTACTATGAAAAAGAAAGCTTACGCTAAAGGTGGTAAAGTAGCCATGTATAATCAAGGTGGTATGGTTAGATCTACTGGTACTATAAATACTGGTATTGCCAACCCTAAAAATACTTATAAGTAGGAGAAATAATATGGCTGTATCATTACGTACATATCTTAATAATCAATTAAAAACAAAAGGCATGACTGCTGCTCAAGCTAAAAAGAATGCAGGTAAATACAAAAGTATTGCTGCGGCTAAAAAAGCTGGATCACTTTACTACACAGATAAAAATGGTAAGGTAATGGCTGCTGTATATGCAGAAGATCTTAAAAAACCCATTAGTTCTGCGCCTAAAAAATCTATTAAACCTAAAGCTCGTCCAAAGAAAAAAGCTCAAGGTCCAACTAGACTTGGTGTTATGACATTAGATGAAAAGATGGAAGTAGATTCAGCTAACAAGTCTACTAAAGAAGCACGTAAAAAAATGGGTGAACTTCCAAAACTGCCAAAAGGTACAGACACTAAACTACCTAGTCAGTCTGCAGCATTTAATGCTTTCTTTAAAAAGAATAAAGCTAAGTATAAAAAAGATAATGGTGGGTTTAACACACGCCAAGCTTTAAAAGATTTTAATGCCAGATCTAAGTAAGTCTAAGTTTCATACACAGGGGTACACTATTGCATCTACTTCAGCAGATGCTAGTGCTACTGCTGTGTATACCTGCCCTGCTAACTTCAGTGCTATTACTAGGTATTTGCATATAAGTAATAATGCTTCTTCTACCAAAAAAGTGTACGTGCAGTTCTATCATGCTGAAGATAATGCTTATCATTACATAGCTAACGGACTTAGTATGGCAGGACACTCTGTAGTTAATCTAGTTGATGGTGGATACTTTAACTTACACTCAGGTGATAAGATTATGGTATATGGTGAAACCACTAATACTATGGAAGTAATTGTTTCTGTAGAAGAATACTTTGACCCTAATAGATAATGCATAACGGGGTTGCAATCTTATCTATAGTATGTTATAACTAAATATGTAAAACTACTCCTGCACAAGATAAAAGGAGTGGTGCTATGTTTAAGAAAATATTTAAAAAGATTCAAGAGAATCAACAACGAAGAGCAGACTATTGGATACTCATGAACTTGAGTGACAAAGAACTGCATGACATGGGGATTAGTCGTGGCGAAATCAGGCAAAAAATCTACAGTTAATGCGGCAGGAAATTATACTAAGCCTACTATGCGTAAACGTCTTGTTGCATCCGTTAAAGCTGGCGGCAAAGGTGGAGCACCCGGACAGTGGTCAGCTAGGAAGGCCCAAATGGTCGCAAAGCAATATAAAGCAAAAGGCGGTGGCTATAAGTAATGGCTTTATCTAAATCACAAAAAAGCTTAAAGTCTTGGACCAAGCAGAAGTGGAGAACCAAGAGTGGTAAACCATCAACGCAAGGTTCCAAGGCTACAGGCGAAAGGTATCTACCTGAGAAGGCTATTAAGTCTCTTAGTTCTTCTGAGTATGCCGCTACAACACGAGCAAAACGAAAAGGCACTAAGGCGGGTAAGCAGTTTGTGGCTCAACCTAAAAAAGTTAGAGCCAAAGTAAAACCGCATAGGAAAATCACATGAGCCGTAATCTAACGGAAAAACAACAAAAGTTTCTTGATGTTCTTTTTGAAGAAGCTCAGGGTAATTTATCTCAAGCAAGAAAGATGGCTGGGTATGCAGAGACTGTCGCAACCTCAGCTATTGTAAATTCTTTGCAGGATGAAATTGCAGATCTTACTAAACGATTTATTGCAGCGAGTGCAACTAAAGCTGCTTACTCTATGAAACAAATTATGGATAGCCCAACTGATTTGGGTAATAAAGAAAAAATGGCAGCAGCTAAAGATGTATTAGATCGTAGTGGATTTAAAGCATCAGATAAAGTAGAAGTAACTGCAGCAAGCCCTTTGTTTATTTTACCACCTAAAAATGAAGAAGATTGATAAAGTTTGGACATTACCTGCTCCAAAGCCAAACGAAAAGTTTGAGTGGAGAAAAGTTGTAAGGGTAGGTAGATTAGTTCCATTTGGCTATAGACAAGACCCTGATGATTGTGATATACTATTACCTATCCCAGAAGAGTTAGATCTCTTAGAGGAAGGTAAGAAATACCTAAAACAATATAGCTACAGAGATGTAGCTGCTTGGTTAAGTGAAGAATCAGGTAGGTATATATCTCACGTAGGTTTAATGAAGAGAGTTCAAATTGAACGAAAACGTCAGAGAGAAGCTGCAAACCAACGCCAGCTTGCTGAAAAATACAAAAAAGCCCTCGAAAAGGCGAAGAAGCTCGAAGAAGAAAGACTCGGTGGAAAAGAAACCAGAGCCTATTCAGGTTGAGCAAGCAGAAGAATTTAATACTAGAGAAGTTATATTTGAACCTAACCCCGGTCCACAAACAGAGTTCTTAGCTTCTACTGAACAGGAAGTATTATATGGTGGATCAGCAGGTGGTGGTAAATCGTACAGTCTGGTTGCTGACCCTGTACGTTATTTAAATAACCCTAATGCTAGAATGCTTTTAGTACGTAGAAGCACTGAAGAACTAAGAGAACTTATCTCTGTATCTAAACAATTATATCCCAAAGCAATTCCCGGTATTAAGTTTATGGAAAGAGATAAGACTTGGGTAGCTCCGAGTGGAGCAACACTCTGGATGTCTTACTTAGATCGTGACGATGATGTTATGAGGTATCAAGGTCAGGCATTCAACTGGATCGGTTTTGACGAATTAACGCAATGGCCTACACCCTATCCTTGGAATTATATGAGGTCACGACTTCGGACAACCAAAGCCAGTGGACTACCCTTATACATGAGGGCAACAAGCAACCCCGGAGGTCCGGGTCATCAATGGGTAAAGAAGACATTCATTGACCCTAATACTCCTAATAAAACTTTTTGGGCTACGGATACAGACAGCGGTGAAATTATATGCTGGCCTAAAGGTCATAGTAAAGAAGGTCAACCCTTATTTAGACGTAGGTTTATCCCTGCTACCCTATTCGATAATCCTTATTTAGCAGAAGATGGTATGTATGAAGCTAATCTTTTGTCGTTACCTGAGCATCAACGTAGGCAATTGCTAGAGGGTGATTGGGATATTAATGAAGGGGCAGCATTCCCAGAGTTTAATCGTAAAGAACATGTAATAGAACCCTATGATATACCTAACAGTTGGGCTAAGTTTAGAGCTTGTGACTATGGTTATGGTTCTCATACAGGAGTTGTTTGGATTGCAGTAACTCCAGCAGAACAATTAGTTGTATATAGAGAAATGTACGTATCTAAGGTTACTGCAACAGACTTAGCGGATATGATACTAGAAGCAGAAGATGGTGAAAAAATACGCTATGGTGTTTTGGATTCTAGTTTATGGCATAATCGTGGTGATACTGGGCCATCATTGGCTGAACAGATGATTATGAAAGGTTGCCGTTGGCGTCCTTCAGATAGGTCCAAAGGCTCTCGTGTAGCAGGTAAAAATGAATTACATAGAAGATTACAAATTGATGAATTTACAGAAGAACCTAGATTGGTATTTTTTAACAATTGTACTAATACCATTTCTCAGTTACCTGCCTTACCTTTGGATAAAAATAATCCAGAAGATGTAGACACGAATGCAGAAGATCACTTATACGATGCTCTAAGATATGGTGTAATGACCAGACCACGCAGCAACCTATTTGACTTTGATGCAAATAATCATCGTACAGGGTTTCAAGTTTCAGACGCAAAATTTGGATATTAAGGATAGAATATGGAAGAAGAATTTGAAGATATGATGATGGACATGGAGGAAACTTCATCCATTGAAGATGTAAAAGAAGAAGACTATTCCGATCCAGCAACAGGACAGATTGTTCAGTTTGTTAAAGAAAAATATTCTAAAGCAGAAACTGCACGAGAACTTGATGAGCAACGTTGGATTCAAGCCTATCGTAACTATCGTGGTATCTATGGCCCTGATGTTCAGTTTACTTCTACAGAAAAATCACAAGTCTTTGTTAAGGTAACTAAAACAAAAGTACTAGCTGCATACGGTCAGATTGCTGAAGTACTTTTTGGTGGAAATAAATTTCCTATTACTATTGACCCCACTATTCTTCCAGATGGTGTAGAAGAAACAGTAAGTTTTGAAACCAATGCAGATCAACGTAAAGCTAATGAAGATTTACCTGACTTACTTCCCGGTGAAACATACGAAGATTTTAGGGATCGTCTTTCTGGTATGAAAGAAAATTTAGATCCAGTTATGGATTACCTACAACCCGGACCTGCTAAAACTCCTACATCTCCGCAGTTTCATCCTGCTGAAGTTGCAGCAAAGAAAATGGAAAAGAAAATACATGATCAACTAGAAGAGTCTCATGCAAAGAAACATCTTCGTGCTGCAGCTTTTGAAGCAGCATTGTTTGGTACTGGTATTATGAAAGGTCCATTTGCTATAGATAAAGAGTATGCTAACTGGGATGAAGAGGGTAATTACTCTCCTATGTTTAAAACTATTCCACAAACTAGTTCTGTATCTATATGGAATTTTTATCCAGACCCAGATGCCGCTACTATGGAAGAAGCAGAGTATATTATAGAACGTCACAAAATGTCACGTTCACAATTACGTAGCTTAAAAAATCGTCCATACTTCCGTGAAAATGCAATTGATAATTCATTGCGTCTTGGTGAGTCCTACAACAAAGAGTGGTGGGAACATGTAATGGAAGATAACTCAGAGCAAGATCAAGCGCAACGTTTTGAAGTTTTAGAGTTTTGGGGTTTTGTAGATACTGAATTACTAATTGAACAGGATATTGATATTCCTGAAGACTTAAAAGATGCAGAACAGTTAAGCGTAAATGCTTGGATCTGTAATGGACAAGTACTACGTTTAGTAATGAATCCATTTACCCCTGCGTATATTCCATACTTTGCAGCACCCTATGAGATGAACCCCTATAGTATTTTTGGTGTAGGTATTGCGGAAAACATGGATGATACACAAACCCTTATGAATGGGTTTATGCGTATGGCAGTAGATAATGCTGCATTGTCAGGTAATTTACTTATTGAAATTGATGAAACTAATCTAGTACCGGGGCAGGACTTGTCTGTGTACCCCGGAAAAGTGTTCCGCAGACAAGGTGGAGCACCCGGACAAGCCATTTTTGGTACTAAGTTTCCTAACGTATCTAATGAAAACATGCAGATGTTTGACAAGGCAAGGGTATTATCTGATGAGTCAACTGGCTTCCCATCTTTCGCACATGGTCAGACAGGCGTTACTGGAGTGGGTCGTACCGCTTCTGGTATCTCTATGCTTATGTCTGCTGCCAACGGCTCTATCCGTAACGTAGTTAAAAATATAGACGATTACCTACTAGCACCATTAGGTAAAGCTTTCTTTAATTTTAATATGCAGTTTAACTTTGAGTCAGATATTAAAGGTGATCTTGAAGTAAAAGCTCGTGGTACTGAAAGTCTTATGGCTAATGAAGTTCGTAGTCAACGTTTACTACAGTTTTTGCAAGTTGTACAAAATCCTGCATTAGCACCATTTGCACGTATGGATTATATTGTACGTGAGATTGCTAAGTCTATGGATCTTGATCCTGACAAAGTAGGTAATAATATGCAACAAGCAGCGGTACAAGCTGAGGTTCTTAAAAAGTTTCAAGAGGCAAATCCACCACCAGCACCTGAACCACAACCGGGTGTACCACCACAAGCTGGCCCACAGGGAGCACCTGCGGGTGTTCAGGTTCAGGATACCCAAGGTAGTGGGGGTGGTACTATAGGAACTGGTACAGCCCCTCAGCCGGGAGAACAGGGCTTCTCAGGTAATACTGGTGGAGCACCTGTACAGTGAGCCAGTTAAAACTAGTCGTAAATAATAAACCTCAGTGGGATGCAATGCTAGAAGAAATTTACTTTCGTATCTCATTTGCACACAAACAAATGGAACAGTATGATGATCCTGCAGAAATTTATAGGCTGCAAGGAGAAATACGTGCACTAAGATCTTTAACTAAACTTAGGGATAAAATAAATAATGACTAGTCTTGATGAACAAATGAAAAAAGGTATGGGTTACGGTGAACTAATTGTAGATAATATACTTGGTTTAGATAACGAGTACGAATCATTTGGTGAAAAACTAGGTAAAGCAATTAATAAAGATGAAGTAGGATTTCTTAAAAATGCTGCTGTTGGTATTTATGAAGGGGCTAAAGAATTTGTTACTAGTCCAATAGAAACAACTAAAGAAGTTATCACAGATATTAAAGACAGTGTACAAAGACTTGGTAGTGAAGATTTAGATACAAGACTACAAAGTATGTATGGTGTATCATACGACCAAGCCACAGACCAACAAGTAACTGCTGCAAGAGAAGCTGTTATTGGTGATGCTATGACTGCACTAGAGTTAATCCCTGCAGCTAAAGCAGCAACAGTTACTGCAAAAACAGCAAGCTCTGCTATACCTAGTGGAGTTAAAGCTGATATAGTAGGTCAAACCAAAGCAGTTTTTGGTGGTGACATGGAGTTTTTAAAAGGTACACCAACAGAACGTTCTGGTACTGTAGGTGTTGGTGCGGAAGTAGTTGGTCAAGATGATGTAAGTCTTAATGATATTAATGATTATATGGATTCAAAAGTAACACCTACTAAATCTAAAAAAGAAACAAACCCTTTAGTTAGAAGTGTAAATGCCAGTAATGTAGAGGTTCAAGCAGATTTAGCAGATTTTCGTAGTTCTATTTTAGGTTCTTTAGACAATCTTGCCATTGGTAAAGATGGTATGTCTGGTTTTCAAATCAAAAAGTTTTTAGAAAAAAGAGCACCGAAAATAAATAAAACAGAATTATATTGGTCAGGTCTTTTAGAAAACTTAGACGATAATAAAAAATATTCTAAACAACAATTAAAAACTCTTGCAGATAGAAATGTACCTAAAGTAGATATACAAGTCCTTGATGGAGATTATGTACGATATCGTAATGAGCAAAGAGTAAATTTAAACGTTAATAATAATGTTATGCAGCCTTTAGCTGGATACAGAGAAATAGTTATTGTAAATAAAAATACTAAAGGAACTGAATATAGTGCAGGTCATTATGACTATATATTTGAACCTGATGGTAATGTCTTAGCTCATGTAAGAGGTAGCTTTGTAGAAAATAATGAACCAGACTTTCCAATAAAAGAAAAGTTTTTTCTTGTCGAAGAGTTACAAAGTGATGCTGTGCAACAACACACAGTAGCAGATAAAGCAACTACTAAAAAAATTAAAGAAGAAAAAACATCTAAACCAACTTTAGGTGATATAGGTCTTCACTATCAAACAGAAATTGGTTCAACTATTTATTCTAGTTTTGTACAGGGGCTTGATTTTACTAATAAGTTTGTAAAAGATATAGATAGGTATAATTATAATTTTAGATCTATAACAGATGGAGACACTGGAGCACAGGCAATAAACTTAGGTTTAACTAAAATTATAGATAATATAGCAAAGTTAAAAAATGATTTTGTAGATGGTAATCGTACTAAAAATGAAATTGCATCTTTATTAAGTCAAGAATATGGTTTAAAAGAAAATTCTATTAAAAGAAGAAGCATAGAAGAATTAGATGAAGTTGATAATATTTTTGCAAATGTTTTAGGTGATTATGTTTTTGGAAAATCTGCAGCAAGAAAATACAATAAAGAAAATAATAATGAACTTAAAGAAAATTTAATAGAAACTTTTAAAGGTATAAATATTAATGCTGGTTTAGAAAAAGATTTAGTTCCAGCTAAACTATCTGATACAATTAGAATGTCTTTACTTGCTGTAATTAAAGAATCTAAAAGTGAGGGGGTAAATAAAATATATATTCCTACTCCTAAAGTTATATCTAAAGCTCATGATTTAAATTTAGAAGCTGCTAAAAATACCTATAGTGATGGGGTTAGAAAAGTTTTAAGAACACTTAATAATGAAACAAATGGTAAAATAAAATTTAAAAATAAAAATCCAGAAGGTATATCTTATTATGAAAATAAAGACGCAGTAGGAATAGAAATAGATATTACAGATTTTAATCTACCAGATAACCCACAGTTTAGATTTGCCGAAGGGGGCGTAGTAAAAGA
>Ga0181405_1000580_pt1 | contig 12704 bp, 13 predicted proteins | sample 28SPOviralmetaG_FD_130134 | JGI IMG/M metagenome (GOLD analysis project Ga0181405, IMG submission 130134) | Marine viral communities from the oligotrophic San Pedro Time Series (SPOT) site, San Pedro Channel, CA, USA - 28 SPOT_SRF_2011-11-29 | ecosystem: Environmental > Aquatic > Marine > Strait...
ATCAGGTATTTCTTGTAGAGGTACACCGTCTAAGAACATAATAATTATTACATGACCTGCAGCGTTTTCATATTCACGAGCTTCCATAACACCAGTGTCACCCAAGCCTATCTCTTCGCCAAAGCCTCCAGTTGTACCTTCTTGTACTACGTCTGGATCTACTACATCACCACCTTCATCAAAATACTGGTCTAATCCTAAGTTTTTATACAGTTTAGTAAAGAAAGGATCTTCACCTGCTCGTAAATCTGTAACTGTGTTTTTACTCTTATCTACAGGACGCTTTGCTTTAGGAGGTTCTTCTTTAGTTTTCTTGTTACCTGAAAAGTTTCCTCCAAAGTCTATTTGTTCTAATATGGTTCCTTTAGATCTTTCATCGTCAGACGTTGGGGGTTGTTCATATAGTTTTACTCTACGATTGTCAGGTTTGTTATCCTCATTGTTAAAGAAGTAACCCTGAAGCATTCTATATAATGCCTCTCCTTTTGTCTTTGGATCGTTCTCTCTAGACTTAACTCTTTTAGAGATATTTTCAGCAGAATAATAATCAGAAGGTTTACCTTCCATAAATGAAGTAGACTTAGAACCAGATGAAGTAGACTTAGAACCAGATGAGCTTGAGTTATTATCATTATTTCTAAACTGATCCATTATCTGTTGATGTGTTTTTCTTGGGCCACTACGTTTAGGAGCTTTTATATTTCTATTCTTTCCTACATCTTTATAGTCAGCCATAGATGTACCGCCTCTGTACATTTCAACAGGAGCGCCATCATCCATTACTTCTAAGTCAGCCATCTCTAAACCTAGACCAGTCTCATCTTCCATGTCCATAGGTTCTCCACCTATGCGTCCGTCTTCTGCCATCTGAGAGTAGCCAATCTTAGCTGCCTGACGTATGTCTTCAAAAAACTTTACACCAAAAAACCTAACTACATCAGCAGGTATAACCATCTCACCTTCGCTTAGTTGCGCTGGTATATCATCTCTTACGTTTTCTGCTGTAGAACCCAAAGGTATTTCATTGCCCGACACAGGATCTACTCCTATCGTATTGTCAGGTACATCTCCAAAGTTCATCATCATTTGTTCTTCTAGTGCCATGCCGCCCTCATTAAAGTTGCCTGTTACGCCTGTTCTTTTATTTGTGAATTGAAACATCTCATCATCAGGAGTTGTTTTCTTAATCTTGTAAGCCATTACAAGTGGACCTACTTGCAATACTTGTTCAGCAGATACTACAGGCATACCATCTGATTTGTCATAAAAGTAAGATGCTCTAGTAGGGTTCATACCTACCTGTGTCCAATCTTCCGCTTTACCTTCTAGTATTTCTTTTGTGTATTCATATACTTCATCTGGTTCTGCATTTACATAGCTACCATTCATTCTACCTATAGTTGTCTTTGGTGTTCCTGCAGCAATAGAAGTAGCTGCTAAAGGATTTGAAGTAAACTTAACATCATCTAAAACTGCTGTTTGAGCATACCCTACAGTATTTCCATTCTTTGTTGTACCATCGTGTAAAGAAACAATCCATGTATCTGTATCGTTGTATGCAGGTATATCTAATCTTGCAGATATTTTAGTGCCATCAGGTATGGTTTTGTTTATTCCTACAATACCTTTTTCTACTTTGCGTTTATCTGTTGCGTGTAATGCCTGTATAACTTCCTCTTTAGTTGGAAACTTAGGCATTTTTTCTATGGGTATAATAGGTTGTACTTGATTAGATAATATTATATATTCTTCTTGAGTAAGTCTACCATCACGTAGTTTTTCTGCAGCTTCCTTCAACTGAGGATCACGTGGTATTCTATATTTATCTTTAGCGTAGTTATCTGCTTTCCATGCTTCTAACTGTTCATCAGTTAGTCCTATTTCTTCTATTGCATTTGTGTCTGCATTTTTTGTAAGATCTTTTACATCAACAACTTCATCTAGTTTTTTAACACCACCTTTTATTAAGGTTTTAGCAACTGGACCCATTACAGGTATAGCCGCACCAAGCACATCACCTGCTGCAATAAGTCCTATCTTAGCTATACTAGGATCTTCTTCACCTAACTCTTCAGCTATGTCAACTGCAGAACCTACAGGTGTCATACCCACTGCTACATCAGCAGCTTTAACACTAACAGGTTTTTTCTTTCGATAGTCACCTGTCAAGGGAGAGGTAAGCATATCTAGAAAACTTTTTTGTTTATCGTCCAATAAACCGCCTTCATCAAACTTTAATCTGTCGCTACGATCTCTTGCTGCAGCCTCTGCTTTTGTTCTACTATCATGTGTACTTGTTGGTTTAATTACTTCAGCTTCTAACATTAACTTTAAAGTATCTTGATCATACTCACGACCTTTATGTATACTAGGCACATTTATCCACTTACCTTTATACTTAAAAGTTGTAGAAATCTCAGAAACGTTTTTACCCTCTGGTGTTACGTAAACATCCTTACCTGCTTGGGTTTTCTTTCCTGTTTTTTTACCGACTTTATCAGACACTGTTTACTGTCTCCCTCAGTAGCTTTAGCTTTCTTAGTACGTCTATCGCACCCTGTTGTCTGTGCATAACATGCGGTTCATTGGCTGTTTCCAACGCACGTTGTCTTATGTTTATTAATTCATCTATGTGTTGTTGAAACTGCTCGTAACACTCTTTGTCATTAACCAACTGCTTGAGGTGCATTACCTGTAAATCCTTGCTCTTCTGGTAGTGGTGCTGTTCCTACTCCTACCTGTGATCCTCCACCTCCTGAAGTATCAGCTACACCCTGTACACCCTGACCCTCTGGACCTGCTGGCGTTGGTGCTGGTGCTTGAAATGCTTTTAATATCTCTGCTTGTATAGCTGCGTCCTGCATAGAGTTAGTAACTTTATCTGGATCAAGATCCATGCTCTTAGCAATCTCACGTATAATATAATCCATCTTAGCAAAAGGTGCAAGTACTGGATTCTGTGCAACCTGTAAGAACTGCATCAATCGTTGGCTACGTACTTCATTAGCCATCAAGCTTTCTGTACCAGATGCCTGTACTTCCAAGTCTCCACGAATATCTTCATCAAAGTCAAACTGCATGTTGAATGCAAAGAATGCTTTACCTAAAGGACGTATAAGATAATCATCAACGTTTTTAACAACAGTACGGATACTACCGTTAGCAGCAGACATAAGCATAGAGATTCCAGAAGCAGTACGACCCACTCCTTGAACTCCTGTTTGACCATGTGCAAAAGATGGGAATCCAGTAGACTCATCAGCTAGTACCCTCGCTTTATCAAATAGTTGCATATTCTCTTGTGCTACATTTGGAAACTTAGTACCAAAGATACCTTGTCCTGGAGCGCCACCCTGTCTTCTGAAAATCTTTCCGGGATAAACAGACATGTCTTGTCCGGGAACTAGATTAGTCTCATCTACCTCTATAATAAGATTACCTGACAGTGCAGCATTATCAATAGCCATACGCATAAAGCCATTCATCAATGTCTGTGTATCATCCATGTTCTCAGCAATACCAACGCCAAAGAAAGAATATGGGTTATGTTCGTATGGTACAGCGTAGTATGGAATACGTGTAGGCTTGAATGGGTTTAGTACAAATCTTAGTATCTCACCATTAGCTACCCATATATTACAATTAACTTCATCTAAGTCTTTTAGTTCACTGGGAATATTTACACCGTGTTCTTTTAGTATTTCTACATCTACATAGCCCCAAAACTCTAGTACTTCCCAACGCTCAGAGTTTGGCTGAGTGTCATCGTCTTCCATAGTCATTTCCCAGTACTTCTGGTTGTAGTCTGGTCCTGCGTCTATAGCTTTCTGTACGGAATCTTCCATAAAGTATGGGCGACTTTTTAATGCTCTTAGTTGTGTTCTTGACATCTTATGTCTTTCAACAACGTATTCTGCATCCTGCATAGAGTGTGCTTCTGGGTCAGGATAGAAATCCCAAATACTTACATGACTACACTCTGGTACAGTCTTAACAATAGGATCATATTCACCATCATCACCCCAGTTAGGATATTCTTTATCTACAGCAAATGGACCTTTCATAACACCTGTACCTAGAAGTGCCATCTCAAATGCCATACTTCTTAGATGTGTACTAGCTCCGCTTTCTTGTAGCTGGTCATGTATTTTCTTTTCCATCTTTTTAGCTGCAATCGTAGCAGGATGAAAAGTAACTGTGGTTCCTGTAGTACCATCACCTTCTACTATCTTTTCAGATACAGATGATAGTTTATCTTCTAGTGGACCTAATCGTGCTTGTAAATCTTTTAACGTTTCTCCCGGTCTTAGTTCTGTAACACCATCAAGTAAATATGGAGAAGCAGCTTCATCTCTTGTTATACCTGATAGTGATTCTCCTGCTTGCTCTGCATTTGGATCTACATTTATATGTACAGATTCGGCTACACCATCTGGTAGTATAGAAGGATTTACTGTTAGTGGGAAGTTGTTATTACCAAACAAGACATCTACTATTTGTCCATAGGCAGCTAGTGTTTTAGTTTTTGTAACTTTAACAAACACACGAGACTTTTCTGAGTCTGTGAACTTTACATCAGACCCATACAACCCACGATAGTTACGATAAGCTCTTAACCATCTACTTTCATCAGCGTACCTAGCGTCTTTTGCTCTTTTGTATCTATCTTTTATAAATGAAACTACACTAGATTTTTCTTCAAAAATACTGTCTAGGCTGTCTTCTGCAGCTACAACATCATCTGTCTCAAACATTTCTTCAGCCATTAGCTGTTGTCCTTTCTTCTCCAAGGTCCGTTATTAAAAGCCGCTTGCTCTTGGCAATTAGGACAAGTGGTCCACATATTAGTATTGTAAGTTATCTCGCACTTAGGGCAAGACTCTACTACTTCAGTATCCGAATGTTGAATCACTGGCTTGAAATCCTGTTCGTTGTTTAGCAGGGTTGTAATCCCATATATTACTTCTTGGTCTTGTCATTATACCATAACGTAATGCATCATACAAGTGATCTTCTGCTTTTGTGTCTACGTCTTCTGGATTCTTTTTGTCCAGTGGTATACCCGGTAATTGTGCTATTGTATTAGTACAGTTATCCATAAATGCTAACATAGGTTTTTCAGTAAACTCATCTACCTTTAATCGCCTATGTATTTCGTTTTTTCCAGCGATACGTGAGCCTCGTGAACGATCAGAAGGACGCCAACGGCAACCCTTCATATTCATTTGTTCAGCTAGTGATGGCCCAGTATCGCCACGGTTGTGCCACAAAGAACTATCAAGCACACCATATCTCATTCCACCGTCTTTTGCTTCTGCTTCTAATATCATATCAGCTAGATCAGAAGCTGTTACTTTAGATACATACATCTCTCTGTATACTATAAGCTGCTCATCAGGAGCCACAGTAAACCAAAGAACCCCAGTGTAAGAACCATACCCATAATCACACGCTCTAAAACGTACCCACGAGTTAGGAATCTCAAAGTGTTCGATAACGTGGGTAGCTCTGTCGAACTCAGGAAATGCTGCTCCCTCGTTGATATCCCAGTTTCCTTCGAGGAGTTGCTTCCTCTGATGCTCTGGTAGTGATAGGAGCATGGCCTCATAGTCACCCTCTTCGGCAAGGTATGGGTTATCGAAGAGAGATGCAGGAATAAACCTACGCTTGAATAGAGGCTGACCTTCCTTGCTGTGTCCTTTAGGGAATGTAATTGTTTTACTTGATTCAATGTCTGTGGCCCAAAAGTCTTTACCTGCAGGTGCAGGATCTATAAACATCTTCTTTACCCAAGCATGTCCTGCACCACCGGGGTTTGTTGTAGCTCTCATATATAAACCTAGTTCTTTACCGTATGCGCTACGAAGACGTGATCTCATATAATCCCAAGCGTAAGGTGTAGGCCATTGAGTAAGTTCGTCAAATCCAATCCAGTTAAAAGCTTGTCCTTGGTAACGTGTGACATCGGTATCCTTATCCAGATAAGACATCCATAATCGTCCACCTTTAGGAGATATCCACTGTGACTTACGTTCTGACCATTTGATTCCTGGTACTGCACGTGGGTATAACTCCTGTGACTTCTGTATTAGTTCCCTTAGTTCTTCAGTTGTGTGTCGTACAAGGAGTCCAGAGAAGTGTGGATTGTTTAGGCCGTGTAATGGATCTGCCAACATAGCATACGATTTACCACCACCTGCTGCCCCACCATATAGGACTTCTCTTTCCGAAGAACTCAAGAAGGATGTCTGTGGCCCTGCATTGGGTCTGAATACGACTTCTTGCGCTTCTTCAACGTCATAGTCAGTTGCTACTACCTGCGCTGGGATAGGATCTTGCTGGGGGGCTTCTATCTCCGCTGGCTTCTGAGTATGCACCGACTCCTTGTGTTTCGAGTTTTTCGATTTCCGCAAGCGTTTCTTCGAGCCACCTGGCAAGCTTACGTTTAGTGATAGATGCTTTTCTACGTCTTTGCTCAACTTCTATTCTCTTCTTTAGACCCATGTGTGATATGTAGCGGTCTGCTTCTTTACTCAACCATTGTGCTACTGCTCTGTAACTATACTGCTTGAGGTGTCGTTTTGCAAGCTCTAAAGCTTCTAACTCATGTTCTATAGGTACAAGTACTTTATCGTTGTCGGGATCTAGTTCATAACCAAAAGGTATCTTCTTAGTAATCCTGACAATCTTGTGCCATTGTTTGTTGTGTGTCTTAGGCGGTTTGGGTAATTGCCAAAAGCCTAACTCTCTTTGTGGTATTATTCGTTTGTACCTTCTTTTGGTGGTAGGTAGAAGATGCCACCACCGCTAGTAACATCTACTTTATCTACCTTACCAAGTCCTGCTCTATCAAGCAAGTCTTTTGCTGCTACCATCTTTTCTTTAATGCCTAGCTCTGTTGGATCATATAACGCACCAACCATAGCCATAGCAGCTTTAGGTGCAGTACGTGCAAAAAATGTACGAGTCTTCTCACCAATCTCATCTTTTAAAGATTCAACAATCGCTGCAGTGTTACTGTTATCACCGTAACCTGCCAGTTTTTTAGCAGAGATAACATCACCATTAGCTTCGTCAAATAATACATCTAAGAATCTTTGTTGTTTATCTGTTAGATTCCTCGCCATATATAGCATTCCTTATTTGTGATCTACCAATTCCTAGATCGTTTAGTTGTCTATCATCCAACATGTGTAGCATTCTAAACTCTGCACGTTTTTGTTGTCTGATTACGTGGTTATTCCACATTTTTCTTAGTAAGTTTTTCATAGCACTATCTCCTTTGTTTGTGTGCGGAGATAGTTATACCTAAAAGTAAGTCAGGTAGTAGTACCTATTATTGCATATCCGTTATGTCGGTTGGAAATGTTCCTCACCTGATAATATTACATGAAAGTCAGAACTGCTCTCTTCAAAGCCTATAATCTTATCACCTGGAGATAGTGCAAGATATGAACCACCATCTACAACTTCTTCAATGCCATTACCTGCTACGCTGTGTGCATCAATTATAAAGTGATACGTAGTAGTAGCTGCTTCATACCACTGTAAGCTATACTTCTTTGTACTAGCTGATCCACTGGATACATGCATAAAAGTAATTAAACTGACAAAGTTATTAGGACAAGTGTATATAACATCACCACTTGCCCCACCTGATGTAGCAGATAAGTCTTTAGCTTTTGTAAAATATTTAGCAGTATCTGAATACGCCATTTATTTCTTGATGCCTTTCATAGGTCTAGCAGCAGGAGCTAGAAAGCCACCTCTTGACATCTTCTTCATAGTAGTACCGCCTTTAGCCATGCCCTTCTTCTTCATAGACATACCACCGCCATACATCTTACCGACACCATCAGCAGCATAGAATGGAACTTTCTTTCCACCCTTATTAACCATTTTAAGTTTGGTTCCAGCACCACCTTTAGAGTAACCTTTTTTCTTCATGCCACCTTTAGCGTAACCTTTTTTCTTCATCATTTGTCTTCTTCCCTTCTGATAAACTCTACTGTATCACCACTATATAGATTGTTAAAAACTCGTTGCGTATCCCATACATAGTCTACGTTTTCTTTAGAGTTAAATATATGTTGATTCGGTCTAAAGTCTGGCGCACCTTGTCCAGTTTCAAACCAAGCTGGGTGAGTTACTCTCACTCTGTTATTGGGCAACGCAACCATGTTACCAGTATATTCTCCTGCATCTAGTAGTTCTAATACATGAGACTGTTTATGCTGCGCTGGGTCATCAGCGACTTCGTTATCTGTATAGTCTACCGTAAAGTAATACTTTGCTGGGTAGAACTCGCCATCTACTTTAGCTATCCACGGAGCAGGACTTGCTCGTTCTAGCTTGTATACGGAATGTGTATGTGACATACAATCCCAAGGCTGTGCTAAATATGGTGGTAACTCATTAGGCCATTGCTCCAACGGTGTATCAGCTACTAGTGCGGTCAGTGGCATTCTAGCCCACATAGCACCACCATGTACGTTTTCAGAATCATCAAAGTCGGATTCACATCCTGTGAAGATAACTTGAAAGCTTAATGTTCTGTTAGGCATTGTAGTAACGCCAATAACCATAGCGTGTAGAAAGTCGCCATGATATTCTTCTAAGTTCTTAGTATATTCTCTACGTACCCATGCTTTGAAGTACGGTATACTGCTTGTGAGGAATGGCATATATTAACCTTTTCATTTTTTTCTTTTCCTCCCCGATGCAGTTACAGACCACTTAACTTTCTTTGGTCCTGTCTTCTTTGCAGCTTCTGCTTTACTAATTCTACCTGCTACCTTTGCAGGTCTACAAGCTGGGTATGGTCTACTACTGTCTTTGACACTAGAACGTCCACATTCCTTGCCTGTCTTTACGTCACGCCAGTCTTCCTTAAACCACTGAGTAAGTCCACCTTCACCGTAAGATCTACGACTTTGTAGTACGTGCTTTGACTTTTGCAACTTCGCCTCCCTTACTGTACGTGCCTCCACGCTTTTTATATGTCTTAACTAACCATGCACTCCCATATGCGCTGGGCCACTTAAACTTTTTCTTAGCTTCTGACTTTACTCTAGAGTACAAAGCTGGGTTCTTAGGTTTGCTTGCCATTATGTTCTCTTAGATTTTGTACCAGCGCACTTCCACTTCTTACGAGATAGACGTAGTGGGCTGTTAGGATTCTTTGCTGCCTTTGGGTGTTTCTTCATTTGTCCTGCGCTTCTTGCACAATACGAATCACCTTTGGCTGTACCTGCACGTATACGTTTGCCACCGTCCTTGGCTTTACCAGCCTGACCGTAGCTTACCTTTATCTTACGCCCTGTCTTAGGGTTAGTCGTTGTCTTGGCAAACATCTTGCCTTTTGCTGGTTTAGCCATCGCAGTCACATCGTTTACCACATATAAGATTACGTAGTTTTCTAAAGGGGGTTTTCAACCATGCTATCATACGCTTTCCAAATGTCGTCAATCTCTGTTTGAATAACATCTAACTTATCTCCTATAGTATCCGTTATTGTGGTAGCTTTGTCAACCTGTGATCTTAGGTCTAGCAATGTTTTTTGCTGCTGTAGTATCTGCTGCATGTTTGTAGTTAGCTGTGCTAGTTTAGTATTTAGTCCACGTACATCATTATCTATCACAGCTTGTTCTACAGTTTGTACTCTACTGTTTAGTTCAGAGTTTAGTTCTACTATTTGCTGAGTTAGTTCCTCTGATAGTTCTACTACCTGCTCGTTTAGTTTATCTGTTTTGTTTTGTATTTCATTTGCTATTGCTGTTTTAGCTGTAGTTAGCTGGTTTGCCGCAAATGTTTTATTCGCTGTTCTATCTCTTGCAGTGTCAGTCTCTAACTTAGTTAAGCTTTTTTGTAGTTCTGAGATTTGCTTTGCGTTGGTTGAGCCTTTTCCTAGTGCTTCTTCTACGCCACCCTCTACACCGTAGAACCTATTTAGTGTGTCGTATCCAAAGTATACTCCACCTGATACAGCAGATAGTACTGGAAGTGCTACAGCTACCATCCAACCTTTAATGTTGTAGCCGCCTATGCTAAATCCTACGTCCATCCTCTTTACGTTCCTTCTTCTCTAGGTAACGCCTCTTCTTCATTCTTTGTATTGGTCTTTTCTTTTTAGGTAACTTCTTTTTCTTTATTATGGCATTGTTCCGTATTGTTCCACATATTCACCAGCAGTAAATAGCTCGGAGGCAGATACCATATCTTCTGTTAGGTATCCTTGCCACCCAGAGCCAAAGCCATCATCATCCCAGTTAATTACAAACTCATCTATATTCTGTGTGTATGTGATGGCTGTATAGTTACCAACTACAAAGTTATTTACTGTCGCATAACTGTCTATGCTTGCTGTTAGATCTGCGTTGTTAGCAGCAGCCATGAATGCACCAGCTTGTTGTGCGTAGTTCTCTACCTGTGCTACAGCTTGGTTATACGCATCTACTTCTGCTTGGTCTATGCTGTACTCATCTTCACCTAACATGCCTTGCAAAGCAGTCTGCTCTGGTGATGTATCTGCTGTAGCAGCACTTTCCATTACACCAGTAGCTGTTAGTATTTCTCCAGCAGCATCTGCTAGTAAGTCTATCGCTGCATCCAAGTCATTCATAGAAGCTTGGTATTCTTGTGTGAACAACTGCTGTGATGTAGTAGCTGTTTCGTAGTCATGGTTTATTACAAGAGCGTGTGCTTCTAAATAATCGTCTAACTCATCCTGCGTAATGAGTCCGTCATTAAATGTATCGTCTTCTATAACACCGCCTAGTGCTGCGTATCCAACAGCACCTACTGTATTAATACCGTTGTCCGTCACCCTGTTCTTTATTGCACCTAGTGAAGCAATCAATGCGTCAAGCTTTTCTTGTCCTGTTAGAGTTAGGTTTAAATCTATCTCAAGGATTGTTGACGTTGGAGGAGGTGGGTTTACCACTGGACTTGTTGCGTTTGCTGCTCCTGAACTGATCACTAAGACTGAGCTTAGTAGTAGTGTCTTCAACGAACTCTTCATTGTATTCCTCTCCTACCTTTAACAAGGCATCCCAAAACTCTTTGTCCAACTCATACCCTACAACAAATAAAGAAGGGTTCTCTCTGTATTTCATTATAGCGTTTCTGCCCATCAACAACTTACCAGTAAGCGCATCGTTTATTGGACACGGAGTATTTGCTAACATCATACTCCTAAACACTGTAGGGTCTTGGCACATAACCGATATAGCCGAAACCTGTAATCCTAGCCCACCAACCTGTTGAGGTATCCCCAGCAATCTAGCATTCTTCCTGCGATTGCAATTAGGGTCTTGCTGCATCTCACCTTGACTTAGGCCAATTATATTTAACTGAAGCCCTCTAGTCTTTGGGATTAAGCAAGAGTCGTTACCTCCCCCACCCATTACTGTTGGAGCTATGCTGGACATTACCGGGCTACTCCCCGGAGATGAACCTGCTCCGTTATAGTTTATAGTTTCTGCATTGTTGTTAGAATCTACAGTGGAGTCTTCGTAGTTATTAGAGAAGTCTCCCTCAATGTCGTTGCCGTTGTCCGTAGTAGTTGTGGTATTGTTAGTTACACCATCATCTATCGGTACTTGCTCTTGGGCATTCACTGGATGGCAAAAGGTTACCGATAGTAGTGTCGCTACACATAAGCTTTGTAGCAGCTTCCGTATGTCCAATGAGTGCGAGTGTTTGAGCATTTTGGTTTCTCTGACATACAGTATCTCCCACCCTGCATGACGCTGTATATGTTACGGTTTGACAAGCGGATAACAACATTAATATACATAGTTGTACGGATAGTTGTTTCTTTGTCAACACTTTTTTTATCCAACCCCCGGTCTTTCTCTTTCCGGGTCTAACACTTCATATTTAGTAAGGAATCCCTCTAAATACATAGCTCTCTCTACGTGATCCAGTGTATATCTCTGTCCTAGCCTGGCTTCCAGGGCTTCACGAACGTAGAATACATCAGACTTAGGTATGTGTACACGTCTAAGGCGTTTACTATCACCGTCTGCTATTGCATCGTAGAACTCTTCAATGACATCTTCAGAAGAGTACAAGCTTATCTTTTGTTTATACATATTATTGCCTGGAAAAAGGTGGTATGTGCAGCAACCTACGTGTTAGGAGGAGGAGACATGAGGAGGAGTGACACCTAGATACCACACATACCATAGTATAACACTTATTATTTGTTACTTTATATTGTGTTATTATAAATAAGTATACAGAAGGACAGTATAACTGTCAAGTTAAACTTACCTATGTCCAACATCTTTTATATAGTTAAACTATTTATATGTATTTACTATTTATTTAGTTAAAACACTAAATGTTAAACTAACCTGCTCCTGCTCCGCAGTTATACCCGGAAATAAGGCTGTGTCAAGGGGGTATTTGTATACATGCGACAGTTTGTCACCCCTTCAAAAAACCACTTCTGTGTAGATATACATATACATACTACCCTAGACCCCCCACTGGCCCTCGCCTACCCTCTTTTTTTGCTGTTGTATCTTGTTTTTGCAATACTTTTCTTTGTAAGTTACTGTTTTTACTGCATAAACTAACTGATATATCGTCAATAGACTACAAAAAAGTGTTGTAATTCTGCAACATCTCAACAAGTGTGTCCTTTTTGCAACAGGGATGCATAAATACCACACCCACCTAGTGTTGCACAAATGTCA
>Ga0181405_1000581_pt1 | contig 12701 bp, 15 predicted proteins | sample 28SPOviralmetaG_FD_130134 | JGI IMG/M metagenome (GOLD analysis project Ga0181405, IMG submission 130134) | Marine viral communities from the oligotrophic San Pedro Time Series (SPOT) site, San Pedro Channel, CA, USA - 28 SPOT_SRF_2011-11-29 | ecosystem: Environmental > Aquatic > Marine > Strait...
CGGTGGAATAAGAATTGTGGTAAGAGTTTTTTATGAATTTATTAGAGGAACTGCATAATGGCTAAAAGAATTAAAATTTATTTCCCTAATGGCAAAGATCAAATTGAAATCTATGATGATCAATTAGAAAAATATCTTGCAAATGGTTTTAAAAAAGATAAAAAAGTTTCTAGATCAACTTCAAAAAAAGTTGAGGTTGAGATAAAACCAGAAGAAAACAACGAGGAGTAAATTATGGCAACTCATGTAGGTACAAGCGGTGTTGTAAAAGTTGGAGCGAATACTGTTGCAGAGGTGACAGGGTTTACTTTAAATGAAACACAAGACACAGTTGAGGATACTAGCTTAACTGATTCAAAAAAATCTTATTTAGCATTAAGAGGCGATGCTACTGCAACTATTGAATGTCATTGGGACGAAACAGATACCAATGGCCAAGAAGCATTAGATGTAGGAACAAGTGCAACTATAGAATTATATCCAGAAGGTGCAGATAGTGGCGATGCTTATTATACTGGTACTGGAATTGTTACTGGTGCTGATGTAGCAGTTTCAATGGACGGAATAATTGCAAGAACGCTAAATATTCAATTTAGTGGTGGAGTAACGCACACTACAGTATAAGGATTAAATGCCAGAAAAAATTGATTTTTTTCAAGGTGTCTCAAGTCACTTTGAAAGTTTAGAAGTAAAAATAATAGAAGTACCAGAATGGGGTTTAGAGGGCGAAAGAGCAATTTATGTTCGCCCTTTTACAATGAATGAAAAAGCACGAATATTTAAGGGTGCTAACGATTCAGATTTAAACGTATTAGTAGATGTTATAATTCAAAAAGCTGAAACAAAAAGCGGTGAAAAAATGTTTGATCTATCTCACAAGCCTAAGTTTAAAATAAAAGCTGATACTGATGTTATTTCTAGAGTAGCAACTGAAATATTAGCACAAGACAATATTTCTGACCTTAAAAAAAAATAAATTCCGATCCAGAACTATTTAACGTCTTAGCATTAGGAGAACGCTTGCATATGTCCGTTAGAGATGTATTGCAAATGCCTGTTCAAGAGTTTAATATGTGGTTAGCTTATTTTCAGATACAACATGAAAAAGCTGAACAACAACAACGAATGAATAAATAATGGCTACAAAAAAAGTTAATATAGACATAATAGCTAGAGATAAATCTCAACAAGCCTTAAATAAAGTTCGTGGTAGTTTAGATAAAGTAAAATCATCAATATTTAATGTTCGTAATGCTCTTGTAGGTATTGGTGGAGGATTAGCTGTTCGTAGTTTAGTTAATACAGGAAAAGAAATAGAAGGATTACAGGTAAGATTAAAATTCTTATTTGGAAGTGCTGAAGAAGGTGCAAAAGCATTTGATAATATGGCAAAATTTGCTTCTAAAGTTCCTTTCAGTTTAGAAGAAATACAACAAGGTGCTGGTGTATTATCTGTTATATCAAAAGACGCTGATGAATTATCTGATATTATGGAAATTACAGGTAACGTTGCGGCAGTTACAGGTTTAGATTTTAAAACTGCTTCAGAACAAATTCAAAGATCATTATCTGCTGGGATTGCAAGTGCTGATCTATTTAGAGAAAGAGGCGTCAGAGATTTATTAGGTTTTAAAGCTGGTGCTACAGTTACAGCAGAAGAAACAGCAGAAGCATTTCAACGAGTATTTGGTAAAGGCGGTCAATTTGGTGGGGCAACTGATGAACTAGCTAAAACATTTGAAGGTACTCTTTCAATGATTGGTGATAAATTCTTTTCATTTAAGAAAACAATTTTAGAAGCTGGTTTCTTTCCAGAATTAAAAAAACAATTTGGAGACCTAAATCAATTTTTAGAAGATAATACAGAAAGTATAGATGCTTTTGCAGAAAAAATAGGGAAAGGTTTAGCTTTAGCAGTATCAACTATAGCCGATGGATTTAAAGTTTTAAAAGATAATATTGATTTAGTCGTTGCTGGATTTTCTTCTATTATTGCATTTAAATTAGCTTCAACATTTACAAATATTACTACTGCATTAATTACTCTTACGACAGGCATGAAAGCTTTTAACACAGCAGTAAAAGCCAATATTATTTTTGGTTCTATTGCAATATTTACTGGATCATTAGGTTTACTTATTGATAAATTTAGAGAATTTAAAGGTGAACTATTAACACCATCTGAGCCAACAACAGTTAAAGAATTAGAAGATATAGTCAATATGCATAAATCAACTATTGAAGCATTTGAAGAATATAAAAAAACTCAAGAAGAAAAAACAGGGCAAAGTAAAAGATTAAATAAAGAAGAATTAGCTAATTATAAATTCGCACAAGAAGAAATAATCAGATTAGAACAATTAAAAGGTGTATTATTATTAAAAGAAAATTCAAAAGCTTATGCGCAAATGAAAGATAGCGTGCAATCTGTAACAGACGAAATTGCAAAAAATGAAATAAAAAAACAAATTAAAAAAAATAACGAAATAAATAAGCATTTAGAAAAAAGAAGAAAAGAAGATGTAAAATTATTTCATGAATTAAAAGAAAAAGAAACTTTAGAAAAACAAGAAACTGCTGAAAACGTTAAAAAAATTCAAGATGAAATGTTAGCTGAAACACAATCTTATTATGATAAGTACACTATAGCTATGTCTAAAAGATATAGAATGGAAAGAAAATTTATAAGAATTAACAAAGAAGAAGAAGATGCACGATTAGAAAAATATACTAAGGCTATGCTTATAAGAGGCAAAATAAATGATGAAGTAATGAGTAAACAAGAAACAGCATTATCATCATTTACAGAAGGATTTAAAGAACAAATGAATGCACAGGGAACAGCATTAGAACAATTTAATCAAGCTGGTAAAAGAGCATTTGATTCTTTTGCAGATACTTTAACAAACGCATTAATGACAGGTAAATTTGCTTTTCAAGATTTTGCTAGATCAGTAATTTTAGATATTACAAGAATAATAGCAAAACAAATGATTATGTTAGCTTTACAAAAAGCGGCAGGATTTTTTAGTTTTGGTGGTTTTAATCTTGGTGGTTTATTAAGTTTTGGCGGTGGAAAAGCACAAGGTGGTGCAGTTCAAGGTGGTAAAGCATATATGGTTGGAGAAAAAGGGCCAGAGATGTTTGTTCCAAATCAATCTGGAAATATAGTTCCAAATAATCAAATGGGTAATAATCAACCTGTAAATGTAAACTTTAATATCAACACAGTAGACGCTAGAGGCTTTAATGAATTATTAGTTAATAGTAGAGGTTTAATTGTAAATATGATTAATAGTGCTGTTAATGAAAAAGGTAGACAGGCAATAGTATGAGTGGTGCTTTACCAAGTAATGATTTTAATGCACTTAATTTTAAGAGTGAACAGAAAACTCTTATGTCAACAACAGATAGCGGTAAAACATTTCGTAGACAAGTTGATGGACAACGTTGGACATTTACAGTTTCTTATCCTCTTAAAACACGATCAGACTTTGCACCAATACAAGCATTTATTATAAGACAACGCTCACAGAAAGAAGATTTCACTATAACCTTCCCCAGCTATTTAAACGCACAGGGTAGTGAAACAGGAACAGTATTAGTTAATGGAGTTCATAGTGCTGGCGATACAACGATAACTGTTGATGGTCATGCTGGAGATACTGCTGGTAGTTTTAAAGCTGGCGATCTTATAAAGTTTGCTGGTCATTCAAAAGTTTATATGATTGTTACTGATGTTACGCCAAGTTCTAATGCGTCAACGCTAACAATAGAACCACCACTAACTAATGCACTAGCAAATGATGAAGCTGTAACTTATGACAGTGTACCCTTCACAGTTCATTTAAATAGTGATCTTCAAGAGTTCCAAACTAACCAAGTTGATAGTTCTGGAAATTTATTATTTAGTTTTGAATTTGATGTTATTGAGAGTTTATAATGGCAAGAGGTTTAACAAGTGCTGTTAAAACAGAATTGGCAACAGGAAACGTTAGACCTGTTAACTTAATTTATATTGGATTCCCAACACCAGTTTATTTAACTACTGCAAGTTTTGATTTAACATCAAGTGTATCTGGTAGTTCACAAACATATACTGCTAGTGGTCATTTATTAGGCATATCAAATGTAGGTGAAGCAAATCAACCGATAAAGAATACAATTCAAATTAGTTTATCTGGTGTTGAACAAACTTATATTGCTGTTGCTTTAAATAATAACATCATAGGTGATGAAGTAAAAATTTGGAAAGGATTATTAAATACTTCTAATGCATTAATTGCTGATCCATTTTTATTATATTATGGAACTATAGATGAGTTTAGTATAACCGATAATACAGATGTTGCTAATCTAGTTTTAAGTACAACTTCACATTGGGGACAATTTGAAAAAATAAGTGGCAGACAAACTTCTAATAATTCACAACAACGTTTTTTTTCTACTGATCAAGGAATGGAATTTTCTGCATTAACAGTTCAAGATATTAGATGGGGTAAAGAGTAATGGGTTTATTTGATAGTATATTAAAAATTTTTGATCCTATTGTTAAGATTGTAGAAAAGGCAATCTCTTGGCTAATACCTATGCCAGAGATACCAGACTATGGCGATAATTTACCAGAACAAAATGCAAAAGGTGTTTTAATAAATAAAACAAGTTCTAATGCGCATATCCCTGTAATTTATGGAACTAGGAAAGTTGGGGGTAATGTTGTTTTCTTAGAAACATCTGGAGAAGATAACACTTATCTTTATATGGCAATTATTCTAAGTGAAGGAGAAATTTCAGATATAAATGAAATATATATAAATGATAATTTAGTAACATGGTCTGGAGATTTAGCAGACAATACACAAGTTACAGTTAATGCTAGTGATAGTAATTATTATAAAGATGATGAAAGTTTAATCACAGTTGAGCCACATTTTGGTTCTGATAGTCAAACAGCGTCAAGTCTTTTATCTACTTTATCATCTTGGGGTTCTAATCATAAACTACAAGGGTTAAGTTATTTGGCTATTCGCTTTCAATGGAACTCTGACGCTTTCGGTTCTATTCCAACAGTTCATTCAGTAGTTAAAGGTAAAAAAGTTTATAATCCAAATTTAGATAGCACAAAAACTGGTGGCTCTGGAACTCATAGAGAAGATACTTCAAGCACTTGGGAATATTCAGATAACGCAGTTTATCAATTATTAGATTATTTACGCAACGATAGATATGGAATGGGAATAGCTAACGAATATTTTGATTCTAACTATGCTGATTGGCAAACGGCTGGTGATGTTTGTGATACAGACATAACACCTTATAGTGGTGCTAGTGCTATTGATTTAATGGATAGCCACGCAGTTATAGATACATCTAAAAAAGCTATTGATAACGTCAAAGAATTTTTAAAAGGGTGTAGAGGTTTTTTAAATTATACAGGTGGTGCTTATAAAATACTTATAGAAACAACTGGCTCTGCAAGTATAAGTTTAACAGAGGATAATATTATAGGTGGTATATCTGTATCATCTAAAAATAAAAACTCACGATTTAATAGAGTTATAGTTTCATTTATTAATCCAGATAAAAATTATCAATCAGATGAAGCACAGTTTCCACCAGTAGATGAAACTGGTTTAGCGAGTGCTGATCAACACGCAAATCTTTTAAGTGATGATGGTGGAATTTTATTAGAAGGTCGTTTTGATTTCCCTACATTAAATAGTCCATATCAAGCACAAGAAATGGCAGAAATTATTTTGCGTAGATCAAGATCAAGTTTAGACGTATCACTAAAAGCAGACGCAACCGCCCTAGATTTATCCGTAGGCGATATAGTAAACATCACTCACGCTACTCCAAGTTTTAGTGCAAAACCATTTAGAGTAGCCAGTATCACTTTGAATACTGATCTGACAGTTGATTTACAATTAACAGAACATCAAGATAGTTATTACACATTCGGCACACAGCAAGAAGTTGCCACAATTCCAGATACAACGTTACCAAATCCTTTTAGTGTTTTACCACCAGCTAGTTTAACTTTATCAGATACTTTAGTTGTTTATAATGAAGGAACAGCAATAACACGATTAGATATATTAGTTGGTGCAAGTACAGATCAATTTGTTCAATATTACCAAGTAGAAGTTAAGTTAAGCACAGATTCAGATTTCTTTGTTTTATCAAAAGGAACACAATTAAATTATGAAATGCTTAACGTTATTGATGATTCTACTTATGATGTAAGAGTTAAAGCTATTAATAGTCTTGGTTCAAGTTCAACATATACAAGTGCAAGTAGAAAAATTGTTGGTGCTACAGAGCCACCGCAAGATGTAAAAAACTTTTCTGTAAATATGCAAGGTTCAAATCAAATGCAATTAAACTGGGACGCTGTATCTGATCTTGATATTTCTTATTATGAAATCCGTTATCAGAATGTAACAGCTTCCGCACAATGGAATAAATCTGTAAACTGGTTACAAGTCCCTAGAACATCTGGAACAACAATAACAACTAACGCTAGAACAGGTTCATTTTTAATAAAAGCTGTAGATAAATTAGGTAACGAATCAAACAACGAAACAATTATTTATTCTAATATATCATCACTTCCAGCATTTAATAATATTAATACTTTAAATGAAGATTTAACATTGGGAACATATGATGATGATGTTGCTTTAACTGATAGTTCTGGAACAAATTCAATCGTGCTTGATACTATAACAAACTTTGATGATACCATTGGTAACTTTGATAGTGTTGAAGGAAATTTTGATTTAGGTGGAACTGACTCTACATCAAATCCAAATTTTTTTAATGCGAATATTGATAACGAAGGTTTTTATACACTAGATCAAACATTAAGTTTAGACGCTATTTATGATGTGTCATTTACTAAAAATATAACCATAGATCAAATTGAAGATCCATACGATTTATTTGATGATGGTAGAGGAGCAAGTTTATTTGATGACGCTCCAGCACCTTTTGATGGTAATGATCCTACAAATGCAACTGTTAATTTACAAATAGCAACTTCAAATACTAGCTTAAATAATGCAACAGAATTTTTTAATATGAATACAACAACCACTTTTAAAGGTAGATATTTTAAATTTAGATTACGATTAGCAAATGCCAATAATAAAACGAGAGCATTTGTTTCTGGAATATCTATTTTAGTTAATATGGAAAAAAGAATTGAGTCTGAAAATGATGTTGTTTCTGGAACTGGCACATATGTGATAACTTTTGGGAAACCATTTTATGCAACTCCAGCAATAGGTATATCAGCAGAAAATATGGCAAGTGGTGATTTTTATACTATATCCTCTAAGTCAAAAACTGGTTTCTCAATAGCATTTACAGATTCTGGTTCTAGTGGTATATCAAGAACATTTGATTATGTGGCTCAAGGTTATGGGTTGCAATCAGCAAGTTAAAAAGGTAAATAACAATTATGAGTCAAGTTTCAGATGTAAGTTTAGCAAACCAAGGGTTCAGTGCCTTCCGTACAGAATTAAACAATATTTTAGGTGCTTTAAATACAAGTCATATTGGAAGTTCAGCACCAGCAAGTTTAGCGGCTGGTTCTATATGGGTTGATACATCTGGGGGTGCTACTGCTTATGTATTAAAATTTTATGATGGTTCAGATCATATTCAATTAGGTACAATTAATACAACTGCAAATACTGTAGATTGGACAGATAGTTCAGTAACATTTGATATTGTAAACGATACAACTCCGCAACTTGGTGGAGATTTAGATGTTAATGGAAATGATTTTGTTTCTACATCAAATGGTAATATTACTTTTACACCTAACGGAACAGGTAAAATTGTTTTTAATGATCTTGCGTATTATCCAGAAGTAGCAATAACATCATCATCAAACGCAGTCGCTTGGGATAGTCAAGCCGCACCAAATGCAAAACATACAACAACAGAAAATACAACTTTCTCTGCTCCAAGTAATGCTCAAACAGGTGGCTTTATCGCTTTAAATATTCAATATGGTGGATCACATACGATTGCTTGGAATACTGTCTTTGAGTTTGCGGCAAGTACCGCACCAACTGCTACATCAACAAGTGGTAAATCAGATCAATTTGTTTTTAGATACAACGGAACTGTCTGGCAAGAGGTTGGACGTTCATTAAATATGTCGGCTACATAGGATTAAAATGTTTGCATTAGTAGAAAGTGGATCAGTAACAAAATTCTTCAAAGGAAATAAAGGTATTACTATTGGCGATACACAATATCCAAAACAAATATTTCAATGGTCTAATGAAGAACTACAAGCTATCGGCATTTATCCAGTAAGAATAGATACAACAAATAAAAAAAATGAAGCATGGTACATTAATACAAATATAACTTATGCTCTTGATGGCGATCAAGTTGTTGGAAGTTATGACACAGCAACAGCTAAAGCAATAGAAGATAGAAACGCAACTGATGAAGATGGCGTTGAACTAGACCCAGTTGTTGTTATTAAAGGTTTAAAAACAATTAAAAAAGAAATGATAAACAATCAATGTGCTGGAATTTTACAGCCTAGTGATTGGCGAGTTATTAAAGCAAAAGAAACTTCAACAACAATGGATAGTGGTTGGAAAACTTGGAGAGCAAGCGTCAGAACAAAATGTAATTCTATGCAAACTCAAATAGATGGTGCAACAAACGTAGAAGAATTAAAAGCATTGTTTGAATACACAAACACAGGCACAGAAGCAAATCCAGTTTATACAAGACCACTAGGCGAGTTCCCAGTTAAATAATGCCTTTTCCTGTATTAGGTTCTAATTCTGCAGTTGCGGCTGGATATGAAATAGATAATTCACTTAGATTTAATGATGATGATAGTGCTAGATTATCAAGATCACAAACAAATGGTAATCAAGATAAATGGACATGGTCAGTTTGGGTTAAAAGAGGGAATATAAGTTCAGATCAATGTTTTTTTGCAACTACTAATGGTAGCACTACAAGTTTTGATTTTAAATTTAAATCTTCGGATGCAATAGAAATATATAATTATTTTGGTGGTGGATTTGATTCACAATTAATTACAAATAGATTATTTCGTGATCCTTCCGCATGGTACCATATTGTTCTAGTATATGACAGTGGCAACGCAACTGAATCTGATAGAATACAAATTTATATAAATGGAGTAGAAGAAACATCATTTAGCACAACTAATTATCCAAGTTTAAATGCAGATAGTGATTTGAATGTATCTGGTTCAACTTTAGATATTGGTAGACAAGCAAATGGATCACAATTTTTTGATGGGTATATGTCAGATGTTTATTTAATAGATGGACAAGCATTAGCACCTACAGAATTTGGCGAAACAAATGATAATGGAGTTTGGATACCTAAAGCATATGATGGTTCATATGGAACTAATGGTTTCTTTTTAGAGTTTAAAAATTCTGGAGCATTAGGAACGGACACATCTGGTAATGGAAATAACTTTACACCTACTAATTTAACAGCAACAGATCAAACAACAGATACACCTACAAATAATTTTATGACTATGAATCCTTTAGCAACAGGTTCTAGAGCAACTTTTTCTGAGGGCAATATTAAAACTACTTTAAATTTGCAAGGTTCAGTTCCTTATGGGCAAGTAGAGTTCGGTACTTTTGCAGTTAATAAAGGTAAATGGTATTATGAAGTTTTTATAGTAGAAAATGGTGCGGGAGGACAAGTAGCTATTGGTTGGAATGAAAAATGGGAATCTAATACATATACAAATGGTCATAACAATTTAGGAAGTAATGGTAATGCTTGGTATGGTGATGATGGTAATATTAAAATTGGTTCAGCAACAACACAATCTACAGGAGTTGATACTTTTGCTGATACTGACATAATTGGTTGTGCTATTGATTTAGATAATAATAAAGTTTATTGGCACAAAAACGGAAACTATCAAGATGACCCAACACCAAGTCCTGCAAGTAATAATGGTAGAGCTTTATCTTCATCATACAATGGTTATTGGACACCTTGGGTTTCTAAAGATTCAGATAATGCTAGTCATAATCCAACTATAAATTGGAATTTTGGAAATCCTATAAATACACCTTCAAGTGGCAATGCAGATGCTAACGGATATGGTAACTTTGAATACGCAGTACCTAGTGGTTACTATGCACTATGCACGAAGAACTTAGCGGAGTACGGATAATGGCTTATACAACAATAGACAATCCTACAGATTATTTTACAACTGTCTTAACTACATCAACAGGTTCAGCATTAACTATTGATACTGGATTTAAACCAGATTGGTTATGGACTAAAGCTAGAAATCAAGCAAGAAGTCATGAACTACATGATACTTCTAGAGGTGATAATAAAAGGCTTAAATCTGATGCAACAACAGCAGAAGAAAGTTATTCAGACTATCTAGCATTTACAAGTACAGGCGCAACTCTAGGTACTAATCACAATTTAGGATATCACGCAGGAGGAACAACAACAGGAGTTTGTTGGGCATGGAAAGCTAATGGTGGAACAACAACAACTAATGATGCTTCATCAACGGGTGTAGGAACTATTGATTCTGTATATCAAGCAAATACCACAGCAGGATTTTCTATTGTTACTTATACAGGAACAGGAAGTGCAGGAACTATTGCTCATGGATTAGGAGTGGCTCCCACTGTTATTATTGGAAAAGATAGAAGTGATACTTCACAATGGTTTGTACAGCACCCTTTTTATGGTGCAACTCATTATGGTGAACTTGATGATACTACTGCATTTGCAGATGATGCTAACTATTTTAATGATAGCACTCCAACTTCAACTGTATTTGGTGTAGGTTCTGATGGTGCAACAGGAGGTACTACTAATTATGTAGCGTATTGTTTTGCACCAATACAAGGCTACAGTAAATTTGGCTCGTACACAGGTAATGGTAATGCAGATGGAACATTTGTTTATACAGGATTTAAGCCTGCTTGGATTATGCTTAAAAGAAGTAGCTCTACAGGTAACTGGCTTATGTATAATAATAAAATGGATGTTGATAATGAAGCATTGACTTATTTAGTGTCAAATGCAAGTGATGCCGAAAGCACTGCTGCCAATGGTATAGACCTTTTATCAAATGGTTTTAAAATACGAAGAACAGGTGTTAGTTGGAATAATTCTGGAGATACTTATGTCTACATGGCATTTGCAGAACACCCTTTTGTTTCTTCAGAGGGTGTACCAGTAACAGCTAGATAAATGGCAAGTATATCTGATAAAACAGAAATAGGATTACCCCTTAAAAATTTAATTGGTTTACTAGGTGTAACAGCAACAGCAGTTTGGGCATATTTTGGTGTTATAGAAAGATTAAATAATATTGAAACAAGAGCAACTTTATTTGAAGCAGATCTACTCAAAGCCGCAGACCAAAAGCCTATTGATCAAGAACAGTATATGCTGTTAGAGTTTACCTCTGCACAGCTTGAAAAAGTAACAACAGAAATGGAATCTATGATGAATAACAGAGTAAATATAGATTTCTTAAAAAAGCAAGTAGATAAATTACAAAAAGACGTTGAGGAATTAAAAGATAAGGTAAGGCAAAATGGTAGTCATTAAAACAATTATAGCGATGTGTATGTTTGTTAATGGGAATCTTGACGGACATATGATGGCTGAAAATGTTAGTGATTGTCTTAAATTAAAAAGAGAAGCAGAAAGAAATTTATCAGATAATAGAAAAAGCGTTATTCGTTTTGAGTGTGGTTTTGTAGAAGCAGAACTTGAGCCAGATATGGAAGGTAATTTAAAAATTAAAAAAATACTTCGTGCCAAAGAGTGAAATAAAAATTCGTGATAAAGTAAAGAAGCGAACAAGCATTGGTAATTCTTCACGCTCTAAGCCAAAAAACAAACATAAATTGAAATCATGGAAAAAATACAATAGACAAGGATAATGTGGTCTATTTATACAGTTGTTTGTGTTCTTAATTTAACGATTAATCCATTTTGTTCTGTAAATGGTCAATTACCAATAAATTTTACAAATTTTGAAAGTTGTGATAAAGCTGTTGACAGTATTGTGCTAGAATTAGATGAACAACTAAAAGAAAGAAATATATCTTTAGCAATGAGATGTTTTAACAATGAGCAAACTAACACCTAAAACAACTAAAGAACATCTTTTGGATATCTATAATAAGATAGACAAAATTGAAAACAACGATTTACATCATTTGGAGAAAGACATTAAAAAATTAAATTACGTTTTATGGACTATTGGCTTTATGGTCTTAACACAGTTTATTTCTTGGGTGTTTAAAATGATTGGCTAAGATGGAAGATAAAGAATGGGACGAGTTAAAACTTATCCAAGAAAAACTTCATGAAGCATTAGATAAAGGTTATCCTCCATTAGGCAAAGGTGGTTTAAATCAACCATCTGGTGCTAAAAAAGTTGTAGAGGATATTTTAGATATTCCACGCACTACACTCCAACGTAAAATAGATAAGATAGAAAAGTTAGCATTACAAAGTTCACATTGGACAATAGAGTGGCACAGATACAAAGAAGTAAAACCGCAAGTTGTTATAGAAGAATATAAAAAACCTATTGTAAGAATACCAGCACAACGCACCACATTTTCAACGCCAACAAAAGTATTTGTTATTCCAGACGCTCATTGTTCCCC
>Ga0181405_1000583_pt1 | contig 12692 bp, 16 predicted proteins | sample 28SPOviralmetaG_FD_130134 | JGI IMG/M metagenome (GOLD analysis project Ga0181405, IMG submission 130134) | Marine viral communities from the oligotrophic San Pedro Time Series (SPOT) site, San Pedro Channel, CA, USA - 28 SPOT_SRF_2011-11-29 | ecosystem: Environmental > Aquatic > Marine > Strait...
ACTTCACCTTCAGTTAATTGATCTAATAAAGTTTTTTGTGTAATAGTTCCAGCAGTATAAAGAGAAAGCAAACTTTGAATCTCTTGAGGCTCAAGTCTTGATGCTAAGAAATCTCTATTAACAAAACTACTACCAGCTTCATTACTTCCTAAGTATTGAGCATGATAAGCAAGTGAGTTATCAATCATATCTTGTACCTGCTGTGCCACCACTTTCATTGTTGAGTCTCCTTGTGAGCGGTCTATTTTTTTTGCTTCTGCTGTCTCTGCGGATAGCTTTTGCCCTAGAACTGCTGCCAATCCGAGTTCATTTATTTGATCAGACAATTGCTCTAATCTTTGGAATTGTGCGTTATAACTTGTACCTTTACTTTCAATATATTCTGCCCGACCTTCAGCAGGAAAAGCTATTGCTTCTCCCGGACCTGCACTAACTTCTTCGGCTGATTGAGGAAAACCAAAAAAAGCTAACATTGGCACAGCGCTTATGTGTAGCTGATTATCCAAGTCTGATTGCACTTGATAAGCTTTTAAATTTAATTCTGCTATATCTTCCATAGGAGGTCGAGACTCCATTAAATTAATTCGATTGGAATAAGCAACAGAAAAAGGAATTTCAGGCAAACTCATTACACCTTCATCAAATATTTTATAGTCGCCAGTTTCAGAATCCTTCCTATGTATTTCAAATTTTCCCGGCTTTAGCACACGAACTTGTTCTACTTCTTTTTCACCATATAAACCATCTGGTTCAAATACATGTTCAAGTAATCTCAGTTGACTAAATTTTTGCTGACCCTCTTTTAATTCAGTTCTCCATCCTAATATTTCCCTTGGCGAATAAGTCACCCAATATGGTCTTCCATTTTGTCCTGCAGCAGGAGCATCAACTAAAACACCACAATGACCATATCTAATTACTTTTCTAGCAGTCTCATAAGTCCAAACATTAAGATCATTTCCCTGTAAGTCAACATCAAACAACTGTTCTCTAATTACATCAGCAACATCAGTTAAACGAACAGGTTTTCTTGTCAACATTCCAGCCAGCATTCTTTCAAGACGTTGGTAATAAGGAGGACAAACAGAACGAGCTAGTCTGTTGTCATAGCTTTCATCCAATTCTCTAGGTTCTTGCGGTAAATATCTTCTATGTTTTTTACGCATCTCATAAGATCCACCCATTAAATCTTCTATAAGAATCCAGTGAGCCTCTTGTGCTTGCCAAGCTGCGTTAGGGTCATTTACAAAAGTTTCTGTTCCTGCTTTCTCACGACTGTGGTAGTTGTAACCGCTATACACAATGAAACCTCAACACTATGTGAACAGTTTAGTCTTAATACAGCCTAATACCTGTACTTTTTCCTGCTCTTAAATGAAGTGGATTAAATAAACGCCAAGTTATATATCCTAAAGCATCATTCATGTGGTCATAACCAGCATCTTTATCTGGTTCGCCTTTTTCCGTATAACTTTGTAGCTCTAAACATTCAATCAACTTTTTAGCATTCTTATTTATTTTTAATCTAGTTTTACCTTTGCCATCCTCTAACAATCTTTGGACTGAATTAACTCTATCTCTAACAGGTGGGTTTGCTGCTGGTGATTGATTCGAGAATCCGTATGTTTCCAATATTTGGATGTCGGTTTTAGAAGCGTTTGTACTTCTGTTTCCTCCTGAAGCGTCTGGATAAGCATAAATTTTATTTGTAGGATACCGTCGCTTGATTTCTTGAGCCATTGAGTCTGTGTCATGGGAACCACTTACCTCATCAATAACGAAAAAGTTATCTCCTGAAGCAACTCCTATAACTGCTGACATATTGCCCACGTTGAAGTCAATTCCAACTCTTAGTGGTTCTTCTTGGAGATCAATGGACATTGGTTGCTGTTCTGGGACAACATGAAGATCTCTAGAAAATCTATCGTAAACCTGACCTGTAGTGATATTGCAGAACTCACCATTTAAATAAGCTTGCAGTAATCCAGAATCATAGTTTTCTTCAAGTCGGGTAATGAAATCAGGTGGCAAATGCGGGTTGTCATAAGAACGCATCTTTATAAGCTTTCTGTCCTTTCTTTGTTTTGCTTCATCAGTACCAAATGTGTTCCACATCCACCTAAAACCTTCAGGAGTAGAAGCAACACCGAACTGTCTTTGATTTCCAGACCTTAAACGAGCAAGGATTCTAGGGAAAGCCCTGTCTGCTATTGATGGTGAGACTGTGTCGATCTCATCAGCCAATACCCAAGCAAGGTTTAAACCAATAATTCGTTGCCAGTTTTCAAATGATCTACAAAGTATTCTTGTGTCACCTATCGGAAGATGAAGAATATATTCAGGGAGAGGAGATTGCCTTGAAGTGTATGGAATATCATATTCCTCTAAAAACATTTCAAAATCAGTCTGCCAAATATCCCGAATTAATGGACCTGTCGGTTCCATTACACATCCAGTAAAGCCTTGATTAGCAATAGCAAGTTGAACAGCTTTAGCACAAAGCGATCTTGTTTTACCAGCACCATATCCAGCAGATAATCCAATGATCTGGGTAGTTGTATCTGTCACAAAAGACAGTTGACCCGGATGTAAGTCGTCTTGAATTTTCTGATAAATATGATCAGCGTCTAACGAGTCACCAGAAGAAAGATTTTGAAGGATTGTGCCTTCCTTCGTATCCAATATACTCATTGATCAAATATTCCAGCAATTTTTGCCATTGAATTTATGGCACCTAAGGCTACATGAGGCTGATTATTTCGCCTTGCATCTTGAGCTAAGGTCGCTAATTGTGATAAAACATCGGCTGTAAATTGTCTACGGTCTATATCCCAATCAACTGCTATAACTTGATTTGCTTGAGCTATGTACTCATCAACTTGTCTAGGTTTGACCCCCCACTCTCTTACACCATAAGCAACAATTTCAGAGCGACTGGCATTTCTGGCTTTCAGTGCCGCAATTTTACGGACACGCCATTCAACCTCTTTTTTTGTAGAGCGTTTAGCAGGCATTAGGAACAGTCCTTAAGTTGAATATTAAAACGCTTGGGAATGTAGTTAGGATCTTTTTTTAAAGGAATATCTTTAAACATAGTCCAATTTTTTTTAATGTGAAAATGAGGTCGGCCGTATTTGTTTACTAATTCAACAATACCGGGCCATTTTGTTTGAAGTGTTCTTGAACCATAAGCACGAGAATCTAAGTTTTGGTAAACAGTAGAGTTACCCCCTTTAGTACTCATAGTGACCATCTTTTCCTGAGTTATAAAAGTTGTACCTATGGTGCAAAGTTTATGAGAAAGAGCTTGTAAGCATAAATCAACATCTTCATTCCATGGGCCACGCCAAGTAAACGGCAAGTCGTTAGATAAATTCATGCAAGAGTAAACATGAATATTCTTTCTAAAAGGAACAGGGGTGATACGTCCATTGCATTGCCAAGAATAATAAGGTCCATAAATTCCAACATTTGTCCATTGGTCGCAAAATTCCTCACACATTCTTATACCAAGTCCCGGATCTATTTTTCTTCTTATTTTTCCATTGAAATGACCAAAGTATCTAATATTGTCATCCATTTGCCAGTGTCTTTTATGTCCTTGAGCTTTTGAGTGTTCATGTATAAAAACACGAGGAGGAAAAGAAGTACCGTTATTTAAAAACGGTAGCTTAAGCATATATTTTTCAAAACCAGCTTTACGGTAAAGATCCCACTGTGATTCATCTACAACAAGATTAAACGGAATACCCCTTTCTTTAAAATGAAACGGAAGAAGCATAGATTCTGATCTTCCATGTGATGGGATATAAATCGGGTACTTAGGTAAAACTTTATCCACAGTTATGAAGGCAGTTCTTACATGCTGGGATTTCATCCCATCTATCTTCAGCATGAGCTGCTCGCAGCTTTTGCATAGCAGGAGCCGACCATGCCTCTTTTAGAGACATAGTTGAAACGTTTCCAATTACTAATTGTTTGCCGTATAACTTACAGCAAGGAAGAATATCTCCTTCGCTATCTACTACTAGCTGTTTATTGGGAAAACTGCAAGGGGAAGGTCTTTCATTACTTACAAGAGTTAACCCAGTATCTTTACCCGGAACTTCATTCATTGTCTGAAAAGTTATTACGTCCACTATGTCTTTCCACTGCTTTTCAAATAATTCAGTTTCATGGATATTAATTTTATTTTTTAAAAAACTAACTCTCACTTTTGGAAAGGTGAGCCCTAGTTGGTTTCGTTCAAGAACTAAAGACTTAACATTCTCAACCACTTTTTTATATAGTCCATTGCGTCTTTGTTTTGAATAAGTTTCTTCTGTCGCCGCATCAATGCTACAAAAGATTTTAGTAACACCAGAATGAAGTAATTTTGTTCTTCTATCTTTAGTTAAAAGTGATCCGTTAGTAACAAAGTAAACATTGAGAATACCTTTGCTTTTGGCGTACTCAATTGCTTCTTCTAAGTCTTTTCTTAACAGTGGCTCATTTATGTAATTTAATTTTATTGAGCGAGTACCTAAAGAAGAAGCTTCATCAATTAAAGATTTGTACTTTGATAATTCCAAACTTTCCCGCATCCTGCCTCCTCCACTGCCATGAATGCAAAATGGACAGGCCATATTGCAAGAACCATTAAGTTCAAAATCAATCTGAACAGGAGCGTCAGGTATTTTTTGAAATGATTCAGCATCTTTTTGATCATTTATGTAGTCATCCCAAGCAATTGGGTCTGATTCAGGCGGCTTCTCGTAAAGAGCCTGAACATTTTTTATGTCAAAAAAGGAATCACTCACTTTCTTCTAGTTGGTATTCGAGGTGTGCGTGTTTTTGTTTTTCTTTGAAAGGCCACCAAAGAAATTTTGTTTTTTCAGTAATTTGGGCTCCTATAGTTTTAGCAAAATCTTGCCTATCATTTTCAGTTTCAAAATTCATTACAAGTTTAATAGCAGGTTTTAAAGGATCAAAGTCCATGTAATCCCCCCATCCTTCCTCATCTTTAACCGCTTTTAATTCATCTTTAGATCTAGAAACTAACAATAAATTCTCTAATTTTTGCTTGTCATAACCAGTTCCTAATAAATCATCATCTACTAAAAGTTCTTTTAAAATTTCACTCATTTCTCGCATATTGCTTTCAGCTAAATGTGAGACTTCATTGTCTGCTGTAAGAAGTTTTAACGCTTTCGGATTATTTGGTGAGAGGTTGGTTCTTAATATTGGAACAGAAGTTAAACCTAAAGCAACAGCAGCCTCAACTACACCATGACCAGCAAGAATTGTATAATCATCCGCTACTAAGATATTTCTATAAATACCATTTTCTTCAATTGATTTTTTTAAGTGCTCTAACTGTTCTGGAGGGTGTGACTTGTAGTTTCTTGGATGTGGTTTTATTTTATCAATAGAAATCTGTTGTGCTTTTGTTTCCAAAAATGTAGTTTGATCGAGTAAAGAATTAAGTTCAGAACCAGCGTCAAAGCCTTGAAGTTCGCTTAATTCATGTAACAAATTATCTTGATCCCATTCTGATTGTTCTGATATTTTATTGTCAGCAATTATATATGCTTTTTTTTCTTGACTTGAAAGATTACTAACAATTCTAATAGGAACTTGTGCAAGTCCTAGTATTTTTGCAGCTTCAAAACGTCCATGTCCTGCAAGTATTGTAAAGTTTTCGGTACAAACAATAGGCTGTGTAAACCCAAATTTTTCAATTGAAGCGGCAAGCGATTTAACTTGATGTTCAGGGTGTTTACGAGAATTGTATTTATAAGGTTTTAAAGAAGAAATAAGAGCATCTGTCGATTGAACCGTAGACATAAAAAGTAAACAACTAAAAAAAGCTTACTGAAAATGGTTGCAAAATGCTATTAATTGTAATATAATTAATTTGATTTTATTTAAAAATGCAAGACCCAAGACTAACTTACAAACATTTAACGGTTTTAGAATCTAAAAGATTTACTAAATGGATAGATAAAAACGAAATACCAGAAAACAGTGCTTGGATTAAATGGGAAGAAATTTTATCACCTTCAAATGATTACGATATTGCCAGAAGAAAATCTATAAATGAGGCAAGAATTGCATCAGCGCAAAGATACGCCAAAGAATCTAGAAATGGTAAAAGCGGTAGAGCAAAATATGGAAGCAAAAAAAGAGATGTAGTTCAGGTAAGTAGAAAACAACTACAAGAACAAGAACGCAATCAAAACAAATGATGGATTATACAAAAAACAGGCTGACAGAGCTTGTTTCCTTATCTAGAGAAACAGGACATCTTGACCAACAATACAAACTTTGGAACGAAGAAATTGAAGAATTAAGAGAAGATAATAATGCTTTAAGAAGATTGCATTTAAAGCAAGATATAGGTCGATTTATAACTGAATTAAATACTTTTTCCGATGACCAACAAATTTTAGCTATAACTATTAATTGTTTATTATCAGCTTTAAATGATGAGGACAAAGAATCTATTATTAAGAAATGGCAAGCAAGAATAAAAGGGAAGCAAAAGCATAGAAAAGCTCTTATTAATTGTGAATTGAAAAAACAAGCTTTAGCTAGTGCTGGAATAGAATATACAGACGAATACGGCTCAGCAGAAAAGGGATGGGTTTGGGATGATGAAAATTATAAATTAATTTTTTGGCATAAATTTTTATATGAGCCAGAAGCAACTCAAAAAGAATGGATAGAACTTAGTAAAACTGCTAAAAGAATTTGTAAAAGAATTAAAAATTTAAAATCACAAAAAGTCGCAGCAGATAAAAGAAAAGTAAGAGAATTAAAAAAAGAGGACAAAATAAAAATAATTAAAGAAGCAGGTTTTGAAGATGGAATGATACCAATGGATTCTGATTTTATTTTTGACCATACAACTAGAAAAGTTGTGAACTGGAGGACAGCCACAGAACTTACAGGATGTATTAGTGGACGAATTAAATTAGAAGAGCGAAAAGAAGGAGAACTAAGAAGAAGAAAAAGAAGAACAAGATTATGGGAAGCTTATGGTCAAATAGATCAAGATAAGAAAAAACAAGCAATAATAAATGCTGGCTTTGCTGATGGTGTTTTACCTATAAGTAATAATTTCTTTTACTGTCCAGCAGAAGAAAAAATTATGAGTCTTGATAAATCTGGAAAATTAGTTGAATTTAAAAAAACTGATGGTTTACAAGTTTAATTAATTGTATTATAATTAATAAGTAAACAACTTTACACGAATGACACAACTTACAAAAGCTGACCACAAATTATTCAGAGGTACAGCAGCCGAAGTTAATTCAGGAATGAGCAACAAAGAAATTCTTACATCAATTGGATGTGACTTTGATGTGAACAGAATTCCACATACACATGGAGGTCGTGAATTTCCTGAGGTTCAACTTTGGCACAGGTCTGACAATCAAAATCTTTTAGGAGTTTTTGGTTCAAGAAGACAATGTATTCAACCTGAAACTTTCATTCAATACTTCAGAGATTTCTGTGACGTAAGTCAAAAAGAAATCAATCTTGATCTTGTTGGTTCTCTTGACGGTGGAAAAACTTTCTACATGGCATCAAAACTAACAAACAACGAGAATGCTGAACTTGAAGAGGTCGGTGACAAAACTGATAGTTGGTTAGTCGTAACTGATTACTACGGAGAATCAAGAGCTCCAAAAGTAATGGTTCTTTTTAATGAACTTGTTTGTACCAACGGAATGACAAAACAAATCAGTCAACGCTTTAGAGCTTTTTCACATTTAAAAGAAATGAAGTTTGATGATGTTGCTCCAGTTCTTGATGCCGCTTTAACTCAATCAAGAGTTTATTCAGACATCAAAGATAAGTTGATTCATACACCAATCTCAATGGAAACAGCAAAGCAAGCACTTTGTAATTTCTTTGATGATCCACAAGGTGAAACAAACAAAGTAAAACAACTCGAAGACATCTATCAAAACAAATTGATTGGTGGCGAATTGGATACCAGAAATGGAACTGCTTGGGGTTTGATGTCTGCGGCAACACAACACAGCAGTCACAGCAGGACTGGCAATGCCGAAAGAACCTTAAGATCACAACTTGACGGAAGTCGTGGTTATTTTAATACCAGATTTATGAGTTTCCTTGAAACACAATTTTTGGTAACTGCTTAATGAACATCAAAACAATTCCAAACCTGACGGCTCTTTCGAGTCGATCAGGTCTTGGTTATTTTTGCTATTTATTAGATCAAGCAGGTATTTCTGACTCTAAAAAAATAGGAAATATAGCCAATCACACTATGGCTTTACTTAAATCAGAAGGAAAACAAGGAATAAAAGCTCATCAAGATCTTATAAATCTAGAAGATAGATGGTATGAGTCTTTAAGAGTAAAAAAAGATCCTGATTTTTCTGTTTACAACGAGAAAATTTATCTGTCAGAAGTTTGGTGTTGCTGGGATTTTTACGCTAAAAAATATATTAAAGATATTTTGACTCCAAAACTTGTACCACCTTTAGGAATCAAACCTTATATGCAGAACGAGCATGAAAGTAATGGAATGATTATTGATTTAGGCAACGGAATTGGTTTTTCTTCTGCTAGTTTTAAACAAAAATTTCCAAAACATATAGTTATTGGAACAAATGTAGAAGATTCTTATCAATGGAAACTAAATACAATTATTAGTAAAAATTATAATTATGAATTATGGAATCCAGAAACTTTTGATAATTTTTCTTGGACTTTAGAGAAAGTTCAGTTAGTTTTTGCAAGTGAATACTTTGAACATTTTGAAAAACCAGTTGAGCATTTAATATATATATTGAAAAAAACAAATACTAAAGTGTTAGTTGCCGCAAATGCTTTTGGAGCAGATAGTTGTGGTCACTTTGACTATTACATACATGAAGATAAAAAATATGAACCAAGCGCTATTAGTAGATTATTTGGAAAAGTTTTAAAAGAATATGGTTATTCAAAATTAAAAACTAAATGTTGGAACGCAAGACCTTCAATTTGGATTAACAATGGTTGACCTTTACTTTTATTGTATTATGATTAAATACGCTAATTTTTACAATGGCTAGACGACCAAAAGGTTCAATACTTAGAACTGAAGTTCTTCAATCAAAAGTAACACCACAAGTTGCTGATGCACTTGAACAAGCTGCAAAAGATGAATCAACTTCTATCAGCACCAAGATTCAAAATGTTTTAGAAAAAGCATTAACTGATCAAGGTTATATCTGTGGCGATGATTGATTATGAAAAAGAAAAACGAGCTTATGACATGCTGAAATTTGTTGCCTATTCTTTTCCAGCAGAGTTTGACTGGGAACTAGCCGCTCTTGGTGTTTATTCAAAAGCACAAAAAGAACGAAGTGATAAAGCAATTGAGGAGTTTGAAAAAGAACATCCTTACGAATCAAGTCCACAACTAAAAGCCTTTAGAGAACTAGAACGTCTTGGGGTTTACACACAAAATGATTTTTTTTCACCCATAAAAGCAACTAATGAGTTTTACACAAAACGACTCGATAAGTATGAGCGAAACAGAGGACGAAATTCTCAAGGAAGATCTGTCCCGACTGTCACAAATCGACGGTTACGCCCGCAGAGTCGTATCGGTCGAACCAGACCAAAACCGACAGATTGAACTATTAAAAGAATTTGCTCAAAGAGATTTATCTTTTTCAATTGGTAATTCTTTTGCTTTTAAAATTCTTGCTAGAGCTGATGGCAGACAAGTTGGTATTCCTGATCCTATTAGCAGTGATATAGAAATTGATGTCACAGAAGATTCTATGGTTTGGGGAGATGTCCTCATGTATCAATCTTGGAATCTAATCTCAGCATTACCTAAAGTAGGTAAATCGGCCTTGGTGATGGGGATCGCAGGTGCCGTATTTAAAGGGGAGTCAAGTTTTCTTGGCCTCCCAATAAGTAATAAATTCGACCACTTAATAATTGTTGGGAATGATCAAAACTACAAACAATGGGGCAAACTTTTTTTAAGAGAAGGTCTTTGCACAAGAAATGAAAATAACAAAATTAGACTTGATCCAAGAATTGCTTTATGGGCACAAGGAACTGGTATTCAATTAAACGAAGAAGGTATAGAACGAATCGTTAAAGAATGCGAGAAACGACCGAACGCTTTAATTCTTGTCGATACATTGAGATCAGTTACGGCTCAAATGGGTCTAGATGAAAACAAGACTGAGATTCAAGCACCAATAAGACGAATACAAGATGCAACCGCCGAACATGGCGTGACTGGGATTTTTCTGCATCACACAACCAAATCAGTTGGCGGTGGTAATGCTGTTATTGCTTCAAGTGGTAGTGCTGCTATTCCTGCCGCTTTTGACCAAACAATTTTAATGAATTGGTTAAAGCCATCGTTAGATCAAAGCGCACAGTCCGATAAACGAATTTCGATAAGTTGTATGGGACGAGGTATTGGGGCAATGCTAGTCGCCGAGATTTCCGATGGTCTGTGGGTTTCCCACGGTGATGGTGAAGCTGCAGTACAAGCTGAAAAAATTTCTGAACTTGAAGATAATTTGGTTGGACGCCAAGGTGATGCTTACGACCATGTATGTCAACTTTGGGAAAACCAAGTTCATACAAGCACAACAGAACTTTCATCAATGCTGAACGTGACAACAAGCAAAGCATTAAGAACGCTTAGAGCACTTGAGAGAAAAGGATTAGTTAAACAAGAAGGTGTGCTTGAAACAAATGAGAAAGGTAGACCTGTTGCTTTATTCAAACCATCACGTGGGGATACAAATAATGGGTATTTAAATGATTTAAATGATTTTAATGGCAATAAAATCATTAAAGACATTAAAACCCCCAGTTTATGTACCCCCGCGAAGGTCAGTATTCCATCTTTGACAAAAGTAGAGAGAACAATGACTGATGGATCATGGCAAAGAGGTTGGTTCGTGCGGGACGGTTGCGACCCACACGCCATAACTATTGAAAGACTCGGCAACCCAAATTTAAAAATAAAAAATATGAGATGGGACATTGATGTAAGAGAAGTACAAATGGAAGAAATTTAATGGCAAATGTAAGTTGGGGTCCTTTAAAGCAATTAATAGCTAATGGTGAAATTCGTTATCCAATGACGTGTCACTACTGTATAAAAGCAATGTATTTAACAGTAGAAGATGCCGAAAAAGTAGCTAAACTAATGAACAAGAAAGGAACCAAAAACGCTCAAGTTTACAAATGTAAAAAGCATCCAAAACATGGATGGCATCTTACGTCTGGATACTAATTAATTAAAGCAATGGTTTACAAATGCTTATAATTGTATTATGATTAATTTAACTTAAATAAAAAAATGACTTGCATTATTGATTCTCCTTTTTACTGGTTGGTTGAAACTAAACAATGGGAAGAATGGACTTATAGCAAATCAGAATTAATAAAAGAAGTAAAACTTGCTCACAAAAATAAATTAAAGGTAAGGGTTAGAAGATTTAATGATTTTAACGATTAAAGGAAAATATTATGCTTGATCCTTTACCTATTCTTTTTGAAGAAGAATCTCATCGTTATCTTTGGGAACCAACTGAAACTTGGATGACAGAATCAGTTACTGGTGTAACTGGATTTGATATGCCAGAAAAAAAACGATTAGCAATAGAAGCGCATAAACATAAGTGGGCACCTCGTGGTCAAGCTGTTCATCTTGCTTTAGAAAATTTTTTAAAAAAGTCGGTAGATGATTTTATGCCAACAGGTTCTGAATATGCTTCATGGATTTATCCATTATTAAGCCATCCATTTTTTACCCAACATTTTGAACCTATTGCAGTTGAATATCGTGTCTGTGATTTAAAGAACACTATCGGTGGCACTCTTGACGCTCTAGGCGTTGATAAAAGAACTGGCAATAAAGTGTTAATAGATTTAAAAACACAAAGCTCAGCAAGAGCTAACACCTACAGCACCGATCAGCAATTAGGTGCTTACCTTTCAATGTTGGTTGATCATCATGGTTTAAAGATTGACGAATGTAGAACTGTTTGGAGTAGACCTGAAAAAACTTTTGTGGGAGATATACAAGATCCTGATCAGTGCTTAGAAGCTTGGGTTGATAAGTTGGATCTTTTTAAAATGACTAAAGAAGCTTTTTAAAGCCAGTGGTTTACAAGTACATTTAATTGTATTATAATTAATATGTCCAAAACAAATTGACTTCATGCCCAACACACAAACCAAAAACGATAAAATTCGTGCTTGGATCGAAAGCTGTCCTTCTTACTGTGAGATTGGCTCGGCATTTTTACGTGAAATTCAAGACGTCCTTGACGGCGAAGCTACAGGAAAAATTTACACACAAAAATTTTTTAATGTAACTGTAGAGATTGAATAATGACTGAAGAAGATTACCAAATCAAACGTGCAGCACTCGACCAAGAGTTTATGGAACAAAAATGCACCGACGAATATTACTTAAGAGAATCTGCAAGCTTAGATGCTAAAAGATTTGAATCAATGCGTAGAAAAAGAAAGCTCTTAAAATAAAAAAGCCAAGGTCTGCTTGGTGATTGCAAAGCCCATTAGGCGAGGAGTTGTTCACCTCGCTTTTTTTTGCAAATTGGTTTACAACTAACACTAATTGTATTATAATTAATTTATCCAAAACAATTGCCATGACTCAATCTACAACACGATCTGATCTTGCT
>Ga0181405_1000584_pt1 | contig 12690 bp, 9 predicted proteins | sample 28SPOviralmetaG_FD_130134 | JGI IMG/M metagenome (GOLD analysis project Ga0181405, IMG submission 130134) | Marine viral communities from the oligotrophic San Pedro Time Series (SPOT) site, San Pedro Channel, CA, USA - 28 SPOT_SRF_2011-11-29 | ecosystem: Environmental > Aquatic > Marine > Strait...
CTCTACCGACGTCATTCGGGTCAGACTGGTTGCGGCGTCTGCGTCCGCGTCGAAGAGCATCTCGTCGATGCCAGCTTCATGGGCGGCTTGGGCGGCTGCGCTGTCTGACGCCTGTGCAGCGCTTGCGCGCGCGGCCTGACCAGCCTGGGTTGCAGGCCGGCCCGCCAGCTCAGCGTCGATCTCAGCTTGCGTATCGGCGACGGCTCCTTGCACTGGCACCTCCACGGTATCAGGATCGTAATGTTGGAGATACTTGTTCCCTCCACCTCGGGGCAGGTTCTCCATCTCCTCTTCTAGGGCCACGTCGAGCTCATCCATCATCTCTTCGGTCCACTCGCTCGGATCCACACCGACCTCCTTCTCGAACTCATCGAAGGTCTCCTCGATAGTCTTCTTGTAAATTGTGTACTCTTGTTGAGTGATTTCTCCGTTCCGATACTGCCGCGCGAGATCCTGGAGCCGGGCCCGTTCGGCTGCGGATTGCTGCAACGCTTCTTGCACCGGCTGGGCGGAAGGACCCTCGCCACCGGGCTGTTCACCGGGATCTACCCCAACGGGATCTTTAGGTATGTCACCGTCGATTAGGCGCTGCACGTCATCCACCAGCGGATCGTCGGGCAGCTCGCCGGCAAACGGCTCCTCCGGTTCAATCTGAAAACTCGGTTCCTGAGGACCCACCTCGTCCTCGATATCCTGTAACAGCTGCTGATCTGCAGATAGTTTTTCGTTGGTGAGCACATGGTCGGCGTGCTCACCCAGGATCGTGTTCGCATTCAGAGGTCGCCCCTCTATTTCTCCATAGTCAGCCGCCTCGACCCAGTCGGACGTTACCTCTTCCAACGTGGTATCGTCGGTAAACTCGCTCCAGTCGTTTTGGAGCGAAAGGGAACCGTCGTCGTTGTTCAACACGTCAAAAGTCATAGCCTCGTCTCCTGACACCACTTCATCCACGGGCACTACCTGGCCCGTCTTTACGTTCACAGCAATATCATGTCCGCCGGCTCTATACCGTATCGCCGTCACGCCAGAAGGGGCCATCTGCCGCACGTAGTTCAGGTGCTTGACTATGAGGTCCACCACTTTCTCGTCATCCTCGACGCTGGTCATTGTATACTTTGTCGGTGTTTACCACCCGCACAGATAATAATTACACGTGCATCGGTATCTCCCGCATCCGCTTCGAGCCAGGCATATGGCCAGATCCAATCCAGAGGGTGCGAGGATCGTACGAGGTCAGCGGTTTGGAGATCATGGTGGCGCGCACGTGGTCGTGGGTGACCTTGTTCGGGTCCGTCTCGTACTCCGACACGATCGGCTTCGAGAAGTCCTCCCAGTCGTAGCGGTCGTGGCCCGCCTGGATGAGGCCCGTCTCGAACGACTGGAAGCCGAGCCGCTCGCCGCCCACAGCGATCACGTTGTGCGAGTCGTGCTCCTTCTCGGCGTGGTGGGAGTCGGGGATCATGTTGCCGTAGATCTGCTCGCCCATGCGGTTGTTCACCTCCTCCGTGCACTCGATGATGAAGTCAGAGGCGATGGCCTTCGAGCGCTTCTCCTGGCTGAGCTGCCCGTCGCCGGTGCCGGGGTCCATGTCGTGGTAGTAGAAGTACGGGTGGCGCGCGCCCTGCGAGTAGTCGCCGTACGCCAGGTCCGCCTTCATGTACTCGCGGAAGTCCTTCTTGAACTTGGACTGCCGCCCGTACTTGGCGCCCATGGACTGCACGTCAATGAGCTTGTCGTTCGTCGAGGTCTTCATCTTGATGGCCTTCGTCATCGTCTCTTTGGAGTACTGGCCGTGGCCGTCCCTCCAGTTGTATCCGCGCGCGAGAGTCTTGATGCTCATTCGTCGTGTGGATCAGTAGCGTTTTGTCGTACGCAAAGATAATTTAGTTCCGCTGCTCCGTCCAGTGGTGTTCGGGTCCGATCCCGAAGGAACCCTTGGGCAGGTCGAAGTCGTCGGCCACGCACGAGTAGCAGTAGTCCGTGAGGCAGGTCTTGCCCCCAGATCCGGCGAGATCGATAATGCAGCAGTGGTACTTGCTCTGGAAGCAGGCCTCGTAGAACCGCTCGGCCGCCCTAACGGATTCCGGGTTGGACGACTCGCAAGTTAGGTGGTGCTGGACGAGATCGCGGCGCTCTAAATGCGAGGGGGACCTCCATACCACGCACATATCGGAATTCGATCGAACGCGCGAGAATCCCTTCAGCAGCTGCAGAATGAGGACGATGTTGATTTTGAGGTGGCGCCCCTTAAAGAACAGCGCCTGCAGGATCTCGGACTTGCGGCCCTGCCACATGTTGCCTGCCACGCCCATCACGTCGTCGAGGACGATGAGCACCTCGGGCACGGGCCGCTTCTCGCTCTCCTCGGTGCACTCCTCGTTGTGCTCGATGATCTCCTGCTGGCGCTCCATGATCTCGAAGATGATGTTGGCCTCCTTGTCGGACCAGCCGTCGTACTGGTAGAGGTTCGGAATCATGTGGAACTGGCGGTTGAACGCAGACCCCGAAAACAAGAAGACGGCATCGTACTGCTTGAAGTCGTCGATGTGGTAGAGCAGGTGCTTGATGAGGTAGGTCTTGCCCGAACGACGCGGTGCGCAGATATAAAGACTGAACGTCTCGATGTCCGTCATGGTGAGGCGGTGCGCGACGTCGCGCACGGTGATGTCCATGGGCCTCGCCTCGCCGACGCGAGAGCAGTAGGCCTTGTTGTAGTATTTCTGGTCGCCATCGAGCTGCGGACCCTTGGGCTTCTCGTCCACGGCCGCGTCGTCAACGGGGAACTCCGGCTGCGGGGGAGCCTCTTCGTGCATGTTAAGTGGTCGGATGTGCTTTCTCTTAGAGCAAGATTCTTTTCGGGCGCGGCTCATTCTTCGTCCTGAGCATGACGACGTTGGGATCGATGCGGTGGACCGGCTGGAAGTTGTTGTCGTGCTGGACGCGGTTGTAGATGCCCGGATCGTTGAGGTCGACGCCGGGGGCGTGCGCGAGCGAGGGGCCCGAGCGCCGGACGTCGTGCCCTGGCCCCTTCATGAAGGTCTTGGGGCGGAAGTGCTCCTGCGCGTGCTCCTCCGGCTGCCCGAAGCCGCCCGAGATCTCGCGCTCCTCCTGCTGCTGCTTGAAGTGCAGGTAGTTCGGGTGGCGCTTGGGCAGCCCGCCGTCACCCATGCTGAGCGGCCCGCCCGCCGGGTGGCCCTTGCCAGGCTTCGAGGGGTCGGTCGGATCCAGGCTCATGCGCGCGTCGCCGCCCTTGGCGGTGCTGTGGAAGGCGTGCAGCAGGTCCTCGAGCGCGATGCCCAGCTCCGAGGTGTCCAGCAGCAGCCCCAGACGCGACGAGCTGGCCACGCCCACGTCGGGCTTCGCCATCTGCGCCAGCACCGCCAGCTCGCAGTGCTCCTTGATCAGCACCTCGGTAGGCACCTCACCCGGCTTGAAGAAGGGTTCTTTGATCCGTAGCGTGTTGAAGTACTGCTGGCACCACTCGAGGCTCTGGCGGTAGATCTCGTCGTCGGTCAGCTGCGACAGGCGCGAAGCGTGCGACTTCTTATACGGTTCGTAGTATTCTTGAAATCCTACCCCACTCCGCTTCTGCACCTCGTGCACGGCGACCGTGTGCAGGTAGTTTTCGGGCGGCGAATGCCGCACCGTGGGATCCTGCATCCCGTGCTGCACGCTGCTGAGGTCGGCCGGCTGGCTCGGCTGCTGCGACTCGCTCTGCTGCTGTCCCTCTTCCCGCTGGCGCCCCACATCCTGAATGGAAGACGTTTGTGCCTGCGGTATGTCACCTTGCGCAGCCTTGCGTGCACTCGGCATTCCAGTCAGAAATTCCTTCTGATCTGAGTCCAGATCTCCCGATTCTATACCTTGGTGGCTTGGTTTTTGATTCTCCGGCGTTGCAAATTTAAGCTGTAGATTCTGTCGCACGGGTGCCGGAGCGGGAGCGGGCGCTGCTTCTGCATGTTGTCCCCGCAAATTGGAGTGATGAGGTGCGTATACCGCTGCTCCGTCCAGTTTTGAAACCGCCGCTTGCAGCTTCTTGTCCGCTTCCGTTGGGGCTTCTGTTGACGGGGCGGGTGCCACCCTGTTATTTTTTGAGGGAGGGGACAGAAGGTCCCCAACCTTGTGCGCCGCCGAGTTCAAAGCCGAGCCGACCGCGCTCGCGGCGCCCCCGACAGCTCCTTCGGCCCTGGTAAGGAGCGACGGTTTCTTCTTCGCTTCATCTTCTGCAGTCATCCTCTCTTTTGCGATTTGCGCATAGTGCTCTGCGTATGCGACAGCGGACTTGGCCTTCGCCTCCTCGGAAATACCTGCAGATGGGGTGTTTTCTGTGCGCCCGCCCCCACCTGTCGTCGGGCCAGCGTGCGGATCCGGCTGAATTAGGATATTCATGCGCTGGTCATAGCGTGCCGACCTTACAGCCGCCGGCACCAGTGGCTCCGTGTTGTCGGATCTGGGAACGTGCGATGTGGGAACGTGGGTGGATGTTTGCGTATTGTTGCCGGGGTGGGGGACTATTTTGGCGTGATCTTGCACGGCTTTTCTCGCGCTAAGGTGCGCCGCTGCTGCCGCGGATGTATCAAACCCACCGCCGACTATTTGACCCGCGTGCGGGGTTTTCGGCGGCTCTCGAATGGTGGAGTCTTCTTCCTCGGCCCCGTCGCCCGGGTCGTTAATGTGCTCGTCGTGGTCACGCTGTTGCGCCAGCCACTCCAACGCCTGTCGCTTTCTTCTCGCATTACCAGCTTTCCTGCTTTCCTCATGCGGGTCCCTGTCCTCGATCACTCCTGGGTAAGGATCCTGCCCAAACTCCTCGTCCTCGCTCTGCTCGCCCACGTACGGTCCACCTTGCGCCAAATGTTTGTACTTGTCGCTCTCTTTTTGGCTACGCTTGTCGCGTTTAACTCGCTCTCTTTCTTCTGCCCGTTTACGATTCATCTCCGCCCTTCGGGCTGCCCGGTACTCTCTTGCATTTCGTTCCTTTTCTCCTTTGAAGTATTTGGCGTTCTCTTTTTCCACCGCAGCAAAGTGCTTAGCCTCCGCTGCGACCTCAGCCGCCTCCGCTTTGGCCTCGGCCTTCATAAACTTCCTTGTCTGCGCTTCCTCATCGGCCATCAGCCATGCGTTCCCTCTTTCTGCACCTGCCTCGTCCTTCATGAACTTCCTTGTCTGCGCTTCCTCATCGGCCATTCGTTTGTTGTTTCTGTCCATGCGCTTTTGCCTCATCGCTGACGTCACTTTAACAGCGGCAGCATGTTGGGCGGCACGCATCGCGTGCGCCTTGGGATCATGCTCACCCATTTCTGTGCGTTCATTCTTCTGCCTTACTGTTGCTGTTTGCTTCTTCGTCTTCTGCACCTGTTCCTGCAAGAATTCCTGGGGTTTGGACGCTAGCAAGTCATCTGGCAGTGGCGACATTGGAAAAGCCTCATGTGGAATTTCGGGGAGGCCCACCTGTTCATCTTTGCCATGGACCACCGGCCCGGTTTCGAACGGAGGGTCAGTTAGCTTCTTCTTCTTTGCGAGCTCTGACGCCAGGGTCCGCGACTTCAGGGCACCTGCTTTCCTTAACTTCGTCATAATTCCTTTCAAGTCCGACATACCCGTGGACGGAAGCTCCTCGCCCTGTTCCCATTCGTCGGGTTTCGAAGTCCGCCGTTTGAAATACTTTGCCCAGTCGCCTGCCCGCGCTTGCTGCCTCGTGTACGTTTTTTCAACTTGCGGGGCGGTGAGGCCAAACTTCTGTTGGATTTGAGCTTTGCTCAGATTTCTGAATATTGGAATTCGTTGAAACTCGGTCATCCCGTCTGGTACGATTTGCGGTGATTTGCCTTTACCAGTATTTTTTCCTGGGTTGTGCACATCCCAGGCCACCTTGAGCTGGCTGGCCGCCGCGCCCTTTATTTTTGACATGGCGCTTTTTCTCGGCCTGTTCTCAACCTCAGGATCCGCCACCGACGCCTGGCCCACCTCCTCTGGGTGAATTTGGACGCTTGGAACCCTTCTGTTGGCCAGCTCGGCGGACGCCATCGCCTTTTGTGCCGCTTTTTCGGGATCCATAGTCACCCAGTTCTGGTGCATGACGCCCTTCCCCTGCGCTTTCTTAGCCTCCTCGTCCCGCAGCTGTTTTTGCTTAGCAGCAAGATCGACCTTTGCCGCCGCCGCATCTTCTGCGTGAACTTTAGCGGAACTGGGACGTTGTTTGGCTTGAGGTGTGTGCTGGGTAAAAAACTTATGTGACATTAGTCGCTGTGCAAAACCGGGGGACACCGATACTGCCGACTCTGGGGACGAGGACGACGACGAGGACGGTGCAGACGACGACGACGCGGGCGAAGGAGTCTTGTGAGGGAACATGTCTTCGGCGTACACCTGGCTGCTGGACGGCGTCGGGTGCACTTTGCCATCGCCCTGTTCTGATGACACCTTCGCGCTTGTCGGCCGTTTCCATATTCTGAGGACTTCGGTCCACCATGCGTGTTCTGGATTGTCCTTTTCGTTGGCTCCTGCATGCATTTGTTCATGGATAAATCGGACCTGGTCGTTCTCGGTCCACGATTTCATTTTCGCCGCCATCTCGGCGGGGGTAATCCGCGCGGACTGCCTGACGCGGGAGCTCATATTTGATTAATCTTAATTTTCACGGTTTACCATGTCCCACGATTTTTAGCGCGTGGCGTGCGTGCTTACGTCCTCCAAACCGTCGAGCTGCTTGTCGATCGGGCTGGGCTCCTCCGCCTCGCCCTTCTGCTTCTCCTTCTCGGCCTCCCGCTTGATGTCGGTCAGGTCGCGCTTCTTGGGCTTGCCGCCCCGCTGCTTGCCGGCGGCCGGATTGAGCTTGTCGTCGTACACGTGCTCGGCCGAGTCGCGGCGCGTCTTGTTGGCGCCCGGGTCGTTGAAGAGGATGCGCGCGGGCTTGGGGACCTCTGGGTTGTAAAACATTACGAAATAAAGGAGATGTTAGTGCCCTTGTACTCGAAAATAAGCTGCAGCCGTCCGATCAGCGCGCAGTCCGCGTCCGACAGCGGGGTGCCCGTGTCTGCGTACGTGAGGAAGTACTCCATGTCGTGCGGGATCCGGCTCTCCTCCATGCCAATGCTGTGCCGCTCCGCCACCGTCGTGCGCCGGCCAGAGTCTATTGCGATGTGAAAGTGCGGGTTCCGGCGGCGCTCCTCCAGCCCGCCCGCCCGCCTCGACGGCAGCAGCCGCGCCGTCAGCCCGTTCAGCTCGATGGCCAGCCCGCGAACGGCGAGCACGCTGACAGCTATCACGTCGACGTGCGGCGCGGCCTGGAAAGCTGTGTGGCTCATGCGGAGCCAGTCGGCGTGGATTTCGGCGGGGTTGTGCAGGTGGCCGGACTGGGGTATCGGCGCGGTCACCTCTCCATGTTCAGCAACGAGGACCACCTCCTCCGTTGCGCCGTCGGCGCGGTCGTGCAAATAGTGGCCGGGTTCCAGAGGCTCGCTACCGTTCGGCCGAATGGAGACGTCGAGGCCGTGCCCCGTGAACTGCTGCAGCGACGGGAACGGGCTCACGCCGTGCACGTACTCGGCCGGAGACACGAGCCAGAACTCCTGCCTGTGGTAGAGGCGGTGGAGGTCGAGCAGCCACTGGTCCAACTTGTTGACACCAGCGTCGGCACCTATCGCGGTCATGTAAGCTTTGAACGCCCGCGCGAAGAGGATTGACTTCTTTCGCGCGTTCACGTTCACGTAATTGGAGGGGTCTATGTCGCTGGCCGCCCTGTCTGGTGAGTATGCCATAATATCCTGTCCGGCTAAACCCTTGTTGCCTACATAATAGTCAGCGATCTCGTTCTGATATTCGCCGGTCGTTTCATTGTAGCTCCCCGCGAACCGTGACCAGTACACGAGATACTGGAATTTCCCGGTTGGACTCAAGTACGTGTCTTGCAGCGTGAAGGGGAACACGCCAAACGGCCGCGCGTAGAACTCACGATCAATGATTGGGTCTCCGATGTCGTCCTGCACCGTGAGGCCGTAGTGATACGGGACGGTTGGGTCGAGGGCGTTCAACGTTGTCATCGCGGTAGCAGCGGCATGAGTTGTGGCCGTCTCCGAAGGCCACAGAGACTCCGACACCTCGTTCGGATTTCCACCGAAAGAAATGCGATAAGAGAAGTTATCAAGATGTAGGGATGGTTTCAAGACCACTTGATTGACGTGTGTCCCCGTAATGGCGGCGGCTTGATACATTCCCTGTAATTTTTCTCCTCCCCCTACCATAGTGCGCTGGCCATCCAGTATTTGGTCTAGCTCGAGATTTACCATTACATGATCGCCGACCGAAAAGAGGACCGCCGCATGTATATGAATTTCAAAATGACCTGGACGCGCCGCTGTCTTTGGCGTAACCCCTGGAAGGTTCGCGACTTGAGAGAGGTCAACATATGAGGGTACGACACCGACGGTGTTGCTGATATAGTTGTCAGGCGTGATGTAGAGCAGGCCTGGCGCCTTGTCGTCCTTCGTCGTGCGGTACCGGGTGCCCATTACCGCAGGGATGGTATCTATGTCCGCGGATAACGTGATGTCCAGCTGGTGCTCCATTTTGTGTGTAACCGTCGCTTTACCAGCTGCGCAGAAAAGAATGCTCAGTTGAGGATCGAATCGACCGCGCAGGAGAAGTTGAGCGTGATCGCGTACACGTTAGCGAGCTGGGTAGGTGTGAGCTCCACCTGCGGGTTCTGGATGTCGTAGAGGCCGACGTCGTACTGGGACAGGAAGGTCATGTCGTGCATGATGAGGTTTGGCTTGTAGAAGAAGGTGGCCTGATCTTGCGAGAAGTGCACGTCGAGGCGGTTGCTGGTGTTGCGCTCGTTCAGCGGGCCGGCGTGGTGGGTGGCCGACGGCGGGCAGACCTGCGGCGGGAACTTGAGGCTGACGCCGAGCAGATCAGTGGACGCGGCCACCAGCTGGACGACGACGGACGTGAGTACCGCGTGCGTGCAGTGAAGGTTCTGGTTACCCTTGACTACCTGCTGGGCCCCCAACGGGCCGCGGACGGTGACGCTGTAGCTTACCATGGATTTGTGCTATTGAGTGTGTTTGTGAAAGCCCGACATTATTTATGCGAGGGCGGGCGAGTGCGACCATGTCCCGTTATTGTTCACCCAGGTGGCAGGTGCCTTACCGTGACCGTCAGCGTAGGTGCCAGACTCACTCCCGCGAGCAATCCAACCCAGATTAGCACCAGTATCTGTAGGCGCAGAGACGAAGTCATGATCGGCGGCGAACCCTCCTGACTTTGACCAGTATTGCCACTTGTCATCAGACTGTCGGTAACCAATTAAGTGGGTATCCCCTCCGGTTTCTCTTCGGAACAGCAGCTCACTACCAGCGGCTCCAGCAGTCCACCCCGATCCTCCGTAATAGATGTGGGACACGGCTGTGAAGGTGCCGTCGGGTCTGTAGTCGTTGCCAGACAGTGTCAGCGAGTGAACGACTGGCGGTGAGGGGCCGGTAATCTGGGCAACCACGAGGGGCGCGTCGTTACCAGTCGCACCGATCCGCCACGTACTACCCGCGGGGATCGTAAAGCCGCTAGCACCTCCGTACACCCGCAGCTCGATGGAGACGATGGGGGAGTCGGCGGCTGTGTGAGAGTTGGCTCGCAGGGAGTTGTCGGCGCTGTTGGTGACGAAGCCGACTGACTGCACATTTCCATTCTCAAGTGTGAAAGCCGCGGCGCAGACAGGTATGTTGGAGGCGGCGGTGTCAGGTAGGTTGGCGTTGAGCGAGAGGAGGACGTGGTGGCACTTGTCCTCAGCCGCAAAGGTGAGGGCGGGCATGGCGTAGTGGGTATTGGCGGCAACGTGAATTGCGTCCGTGTTCGAGTACTGCTTCTGCTGTTGAGATGCATCCGCCTGGAACGAAAACGTGTTCTTGTTGATGATCAGTGGCATGAATTGAGCGCGCTGGATTTATAGGTGTGTACCATACAACTAGAAAACTTCCGGCCAGAGCTGCGGCCTCCGTCAGCAGAAAATCTCCGCCCCGAATAAACAGCAGAACCTCTGAACCACCATGTTTTCTATCCAATCTGAGTCCACCGGGGTGACGTACACGCCGCCGCGGTACGTGAATGCGGACACCGTCGACATCGCGGGCGCCGTTCCCAAGGTCAATCTGTCGTCGCAGGACACGCGTCTGGCGCTGGCGAAGGGCGAAGCCACGCTGAATGGCGACTCGATCCTCACCGACCGCAACCTGCACACGAAGGAGCTCGCCGTCATGGGTGTGGCCAACATCGACAAGAAGAGCGACGCGTACGCGCCTGGCCTGGTGCGGCAGGGCGACCCGAACGGGACACGCTTCCTGTCCGAGACGGGGCTGTGGGGATACCCGAGCACCCACCAGGGCGTGGTTACCCAGAACTTCGTGACGCTGCAGGACGCGCCCAGCAGCTACCAGGGGCAGCACGGCAAGTACCTGCGCGTGAGCGAGACCGAGGACAAGCTCGAGTTCGTGGACATGGGGGAGACCACGTTCGAGGTGCGCGACATTCGCGTCAAGGGCGACCCCGTGGACGTGGAGTTCGCCAACGGGTTCACGTCGGACGAGCGCGCCAAGGAGGAGATCACGGACGTCGACATGGAGGAGTGCGTGGGCGTGCTGCGGTCGATCAACCCGGTCAGCTTCCGCTACAAGTCGGACCCTGCGAAGAAGCACGTCGGCGTGCTGGCGCAGGAGCTGCAGCGGCTCTTCCCGGATGCGGTGGTCGAAGGTGGCGAGTACCTGAAAGTGTCGTACATGGAGCTCGTCGGACTGCTGGTGGCCACCAGCAAGTCGCTCGTGCACCGGGTGGACGCGTTGGAGTCGAAGTTGGACGCGCTGGCGGAACTGATTCGTATGAAAAACTTATCTTAGGTTAGTTTACAACACAATCCAGTTCTTCACACTACGCAGACAACGCTATGGCAGACGCTAGGCTCACTAAGAACGCTCTTACTTTCACTTCTGACGGGTCGGCAGCCCTTTCTAAGTTTACCAGCTCCGCCAACAAATTCACCTTCGAGGGCTCCTCCTCTGGAGCGAACGTGGCTCTGGTTGGAATCGCTAATGCGACCGACGCCCAGGGCGCGGCCACGAAGTCCCAGGTCGATGCGGAGGCAACCGCTCGCGGCACCGCGATAACCGCCGAGCAGAACGCCCGCGCCGCCGCCATCACCGCCGAGGAGACAGCACGCACCAACGCCATTGCGGCCGAAGCCACCGCTCGTGGGACCGCCATCACCAACGCTGTCGCCGCCGAGGCCTCCGCCCGTGCCGACGCGCTCGCCGCCGTGCAGGCCGGGCTCCACTGGAAGCAGGCCTGCCGGCTCCAGCTCGACTCTAACGCCGACTACGTGTATGACTCCGGCGCCGGCACACTGCAGGCTCCCGCTGTGGGGGCTGGTGGCAACATTGACGGCGTGGCCCCGGCCGCCAACGACCGCGTCCTCCTTAGCGGGCAGACAGTTAAGGCGCAGAACGGCATTTACGTCATTAGCGCACTGGGCAACGGCTCCACCAAGCGCAAGTACACCCGCGCCTCGGATTTCGACGCCAACGCCGAGCTCGCCTCCGCCGCCGTCTTCGTGCGCGAGGGGACGGCCTACGGGGACAAGGCGTACGTGCTCACCTCCGACGGCGCCTCCATTGGCGACAACCTCGAGTTCGCCCCGCTGAAGGCCACCCTTGCGGACGCTGAGGTCACGCAGGCCAAGATTGCCGACGACGCCGTCACGCAGGCGAAAATCGCGGACGACGCGGTGGGTGGCGACCAGATCGCGGCCGGCGCGCTCGCGGCCTACTCGGGTAATGTGACCGCCGACGGGCTTGTAGTGCCGTCTTCGGGCAGTGTGCAGGCCGGCTCCTTCATTGCGACCTCAGACAGGCGCCTCAAGCACCAGTTTCAGGACCTCACGGGCGGCGTGGCCACCGATATGGTCAACCGCGTCCCCTGCTACTCCTACAAGTTCCATGGTCAGGCGGATACTCGCTACGGTACCACCGCCCAGGATCTGCTCGAGCACGAGGATCTGTCCGCGCTGGTCCACACCAATCCCGATCAGTCCCTTGCGGTCAACTACACGGACCTCATTCCGGTCCTGTGCCAGTCGCTCAAGGACGCCCACAGCCGCATCGACGAGCTCATCCAGTCCATCTGAGTGGTCGGTGGACGCGTTTGAATGCGTATTATAAAAATCTCGCGACTAGACATACAAACACGAGCAGCAGAGCACAGATAACCCGCGATGTCCAATCCGCAGCTTCTTTCCAATGAGTCTTCGCCACTCAAGCAGATGCTTATCAGCACCTCTGAGTGGGATGCGTTTAGTTACTCCGTACGATCCAATGCGCCTAACATGGCCCGGCAGCGCATTGAGGTGGCGGGACCCGCCTCGCCCCAGTTCGGCGACACCCTCACCTTCACCATTCCCCGCTACGGCCTGTGGGCCCAAGCCACCATGCGGTTCAAGCTCCGCGTCAAGAACAACGGCACGAACTCCGCCATCTCCAACTGGGTTGGCGCCCACCTGTGCAAGGAGGTCTCCCTGAACACCCACAACAAGGTCATCCAGCAGATCTACGGGCAGATGATCGTGCACGAGGCCACCTACGGTCGCGAGAACAACTACCGCCAGACCATGGGACACCTGATGGGGGAGAAGAACGGGATCCTTGGTAC
>Ga0181405_1000585_pt1 | contig 12678 bp, 16 predicted proteins | sample 28SPOviralmetaG_FD_130134 | JGI IMG/M metagenome (GOLD analysis project Ga0181405, IMG submission 130134) | Marine viral communities from the oligotrophic San Pedro Time Series (SPOT) site, San Pedro Channel, CA, USA - 28 SPOT_SRF_2011-11-29 | ecosystem: Environmental > Aquatic > Marine > Strait...
AATTTTAAGCCCCGTGCATGGTCATTTACAGTGATTTTAGGGTGATCATTCTTAATAAAGTTATTACGATTTACATTTAAAATCAGAGTTCCATCAGGATCTTCTTTAAACCCGCAATCAAATCCTGTAATGTGTATTTCTTTATAACCCAACCAAGCACATAAAAATATAGCTTGGGCAGTAGAGTTAGAACCACCTGCAATTAAATTAGGGGGCATCCACTCATTTGAAGAAATAGTATTAAACTTAAAAACTTTGCAGCCTTTAGCTACATCAAATACTTCAGGTTTAATTTGAGTTGAGAACAAATAGTTTGTTTTTTTGTTTTTCCAAACTCTGTTAGGTTCGTTATCTCCTGCATCAACATGGATACAGTAATGTGGTGTAACGCCTATGTTCTCTAAATACTCTACAGTCTTAGATGCGAAAATATCCCCTTTCCAATTTTGGATAAGAGGATGGAACTCCCTGATAGAAGGACCGCCAGCACAAATTAAAACTTTGTCTTTTCTTTTTCTAGCACTATTTTTTAGTTTATAGATCCAGGGAACTTTTTGATCTTTATTTATTTCATAATGTTTTTTTAATGTTTCATCATCAATAGAACATTTAAGTGTAATTCCCATGAGTGCTCCTATAAAGTCGGGGAGGCCCGTTAAGACCTCCCCTATCTTAGTTAGGCAAGAGTGTCTCGGTCCACTTCATTTGGACCCAGTTTCGTGGTGCAATCAGTCATGAATGCGATAACACGAATCTTACCAGTGGCAACCGCAGTGTCACCAACAGTAGCGAGTTTAACGTCGATAGTGTCAGCAGCAGAAGCTGGGTTAACAGTGTTTGCACCAAAAGGAGCAAGGCCGTTAGACCCGATTGCCATGAAACCAGTGGTGGCAGCATCACCGCCATCAATGAAGTCATCGCCAGCCGCAACATCAACATCAACGGTAGCAAGTGTACTGTTTACGGCAACGACGCACTCAGCAAGCGCACCATGCAGTAGCGTATTTGCAGGGACATCAATAACTTGGAAAATGTCACCAGCTGCTAATGCGGAGCCTTTAGCAGTAGTTGCCTCAGCAAAGTCAAGCGTGAACTCAACGGTGTAAGGCATCTGAGCGCCCATGCGGGACTTGTGGTTAATGGAGGTGGCTGCGCCATTTGCAACACCACCAACAGTCATATCTACTGTAGCCATGTTCTATCCTCCTTATGAATGCAGGTTGTAGGCTGCGGTAATAATTGCTTCAGGGCGAAGCAGCTTACGACCGTACATGTGCAAACCACGTACAACGTCTGCAAAGCTATCGTTGTCACGATAAGTCTCAACTTTTTCGATTTGTGAAGCTGTAGCAACAGCCGAATCATGACCGGCAAGAATGACACCGAAGTTCGAGGATGAACCAGCAGCGGCAGTCGTGCCTGGGCCTGTGCCAAGAGTTGGCAGGTTATTCGACATGTAGATACGGAAGCCACGAATCAAACCGTCCATGACGCGACCATTGCGAAGGATATCACCAGCATCCTGGCGACCAGCAAAGTCGTTATTCAACAGTTTCGAGTTTTCATCGTTAAGGACTTCAGCAAACACGGGATCGACAACAAGCCAGCGACCATCACGGTCAACATTCTGTTGGTCAAGTCTACGAGCCATTCTATTCAAGACAGCCAGAGCCGAAGAGTTAGTGCTCGTCGGAGTAGCAGTAATCGGAATAGAGTTAGCAGTGGTAGAACCAATACCCATGTCAGTGGATGTCAGCTTCATGCTGTTCAAGATACCGTCTGCATCAACAGTGCTGATTGGGTCAGTACCGGACTTATCGGCAGCAACACGGGCTGTATCAGCGTTGCCATGCAAAGCAGACTGCTTAAAGCCAGCCATGTAACCAAAGATCTCTTGGTCATACTGGTCACGCAAGCGATAGCCAGCGCGGTCAGTTGCCAAAGATTCAAAGTTAATGTGGCTGTGGGCTTCTTCGATGTCGTCAATCTTGAACGCAAAGTAGTTAGCCTGGTCGACAACGAGGGTGAAATCCTCATCGTCTAGCTCTTGTGGAACAATCTGCGTCCCACGAGAATATTCTTGAACCGAAATTTCTGGTTCTTTGATGATACGTACAGTGTCACCAAAGTTGGCGATTTCGCCGAAGTAATCGTTGTTAGTAATATCCTCAACAACAGATACTTTTCTAAAGGCAGTTTGGACCTTCTTGGAATAGATAATCGGCGAAAAATTGCCGTTAGGAAGGTTTGCATATCCTGCCGCACTTCTAAATGCCATGAGTTTTCTCCTTTAAGAAAGTGCATAAAAGAGCTAACGAGGGACACTTCAAGGCTGACAAGGATAGGGTGGGAAGAAGATCCGGCCTAGATTATCAGGTAGTTGAAGGCTAGGGTTAGCCTTTGAAAAAGTGGGGGAGTTTCATTACTCCCCTCACTAAATGGTTTAGATGGTGGTTCCGAATGGAAGGCATCTTTTAGTATTTTGTAGCTATTATATCATAGTGATATTTGTTTGTCAAGTAAAAAATTAACGAGCACCTCCAGAAATATCATAATCAAAGTTACCACTACGGATAGCTTTTTCAATATCTTCTTGGAATCTCTCAAAGTCAGCACCAGATAATTGTCTTACTCTGGACTCTGACCAAGAGTTTTTACCCTCTGTTAATTCTTCTGAACGCTTACTGGTCCTTACAGACTTGGCTGCGCCCGTGTCTTTGTTCTTTGCTTTCTTACCAGTCTCTGATTTATACAGATCAATGGCTTTAGCTGCACCTAAAAAGTCAGTGTCATTTTCATACAGAGCACTTTGAATCCATTTAGGTTGCTCATTAACCCAGTCGTGGAAGTCTTTATCTTGTCGTAAATCATCGTAGTCTGGATGAAGCCTAGATAATTCAGTCTCAGCTTTTTCTCGCTCAATCCTAAGTTCTAATTCTTCGACTCGGCGAAGCTTTTCTTCTACGTCGTTACTAGCCTCCATAGCTTTTTTAGAGGCGATTGTTTCTACAATCTTTGCAACATCAGGATATTGCTCAGTCCACTTTTCAAGCTCTTCATCAGATTTAGGTAGTTTAACTTGTTTCTTAGTTAAAGCCTCTACTTGATCTTGAAGCTTTTGTAGCTGGCGTTTATTTTCATCTTGAATTTTTTGCGTGTGGCGACGTAGATCACCATATCTTTTTTTGTATGTCTGTTCCTCTGCACCTAGTTCTTGCTCTGCTTCTTCTTCGCGTTGAGCTTCTACATCTTTGTTTCGCTCTGCTTCCAACTCTGCAATCTCTTGCTCATCTTCAGAAACTCTATCTCGCTTATATTTAATAGTAGCAACGCGATCTTCTTGTACTTCAGCCATAGTCATGGTCTTCTCCTTATTGGGGGTCTTTAGTAGCCTAACACCATGTTAGGGGTAAAAAGTAGCCCTCGTGAAATTATCGTTGAAAGAAAGAACCTCTAGTGTATTCTTCTCCTAGCTGACCAAATCTAAGAGCCTCTACAGGATCTACTTTATATCTTTTACCGCCTTTTGAGCGTTCTAGTTCTTCAATTAACTTTTTAGTCTTTTCTGTTTCATCATCCTCTTTAGCTTGCTTAGTAATGGGGTCATCTGGTTCACCGCCACCGATGTCTCTATCGTCTACATCAGGCCCAGCCGAGTCTGGATCAATATCATATCCTGCATCAGAGAGCTTACCCATTATCGAGGATATACCTTTAGCAGCAAGCCCTATTGGCCCCAGAAGAGCAGCTAGATGACCAGGCATGTCTGTCTTACTTTTCGGAGTAGTAAAGTCACGCGCAGCGTCTTCTAGTCTTCCCATAAGACCTAGGTCATCTTCGTCTTTATCCTCGCCCCCTTCATCAAGACCTGTTCCAAAACCTTGATCACCATAAGATCTATCACCGGTATCTAAATCAAAACCCTCCATAGAAGTATCTTCTTCATCTTCTTCACCTAGAGTATCATCTTGCCCAATATCGCCGCCTTGTTGAAAAGGCATAGCCATCATACCGCTAGGGTGTGGCTTGGCAACAACAAGAGTAGTCTTAACAACACCTTTAGGTTCTTTTAGATAATCCATCTCATCATCGTCTTCCTCAACCATACCATTTTCATCTACGTTTTCGATGATGTCGAGATCTTCCATTTGTTGCAGTTCAGATAAAGCACCTTTATGCATAGCTACGATTTGTTGTAGGCCAATATACCTTACAACATTGGCAGGTAACACATACTCTCCGGTAGACAGGTACGCTGGGATATCGTCGGCCACTTCTTCTGGTGTTGCGCCTGGAGGAGGATCAGCAGGTTCTTCATCGTCGTCTTTAACAAAATCAGCTTCTTTTTCAATTGAACCACCCTCTGCTGCTGTAACAACTTCTTCATTTTTATCATCGCCTAGCATACTAGCAACAAACTCACCAACAGACATATCAGCAGATGCTTTACGAGTTTCTGGTTCTTCTTTAAGAGGGGCAGTTCTATCCTCCTCTAAGCCAGGAGAAAACTCTTCTTTCATCTCCTCGTCTTGACGTTGCTTATCTTCTAAATTTTGCCTGTCAAGCTCTTGCTGCATTTCATCCATCTCTTCTTGGGTGAAACCTCTGGTCCGATCTGCATCACTTTTGAGCAGCATCTCCATTTGCTTTTCAGTCATCTCTGCCATAATTAATCCCTTCTTGCTGATCCCTGCACTTCGTCTCTCATGTGCATTAGTTTTTTTAGCGCAGTAACTGCACCCTGCGCCCTATGCAGAGTCGCTGCATCATCAGACTGTTCTAATACACGATGATGCTCATTAATCTTCTCGTTCAAATATAATTCTAGTAACTCTGTAAAACGTGCTGTATTAACTAAAGGTAAAACTTGTTTAGCAAGTTTAGTATCCATTACCCACCTACTTGTTGAAGTGCTTGTAATAATTCAGGGGGAAGCTCTTGTTGCTGTTGTTGAGGTGGTCTTTGATCTCCACCACCTGTAGGAGCACCTTGCTCACCTGGAACAGGAGCTTGACCAGTACCAATAGTTCCGCCACCAGTACCCATTGGGTCTTGTCCGACAGCAGCTTGTGCAGGATCACCCATTGCTTCTTTTTGCATCTGCTGCATCATCAAGGCTTGTCTCATAGCCTCTTCTGGACTATTAGTAATTTTATCTACATCTAAATCCATTGTAGCTGCGATCTCACGCATGATATATGGAAACTTAGCAAAAGGAGCTAAGGTAGGATTGCTGACAATCTGTAAGAAACTAATGAGTCGTTGTGACCGAACTTCATTCTGCATAAAGCTTTCAGTTCCACGAGCCTTAACTTCTAGGTCACCTTTCAGTTCTGGATCAAAATCAAACTGCATGTTAAATGCAAACATAGCTTCACCCAAAGGACGAAGTAAAAAATCATCTAAGTTTTTAATCACAGTACGAATAGAACCACTAGCAGCACCCATCAGCATAGAGATACCAGATGCAGTTCGACCAGTGCCTTGAACACCTGTCTGCCCATAAGAGTACGACGGTAGACCAGAGGACTCATCAGCAAGAACACGCGCCTTATCAAAGAGCATCATGTTCTCACCAGACACATTAGGAAACTTCGTACCAAAGATTGCTTGTCCTGGCGCACCGCCTTGTCTGCGGAAGACCTTACCAGGATAAACAGTTAAGTCCTGACCAGGAGTCAGGTTAGATTCGTCTACTTCGATTAACAGGTTCCCAGAGAGAACAGCGTTGTCAACTGCTAATCGCATGAAGCCATTCATGAGAGTTTGCGTATCATCCATGTTCTCAGCGAGTCCCACGCCGAAGAAAGAGTATGGGTTAACTTCGTAAGGGGTCGCAAAATAAGGTATTCTTTTAGGCGTGAAGGGATTAATAACAAGGCGTAATACTTCTCCGTTACATACCCAGCAATTAATTTGAACTTCATCTTCATTTTTGTAATCATCGGGAATCTCCAAATTATTATCACGAGCTATCTGAGCATCAACAGTACCCCAAAACTCTAAAACCTCGTATCTTTCAATATCAGTGCCTGAGTAAGCTGAGTTACCCTCGGCAGTTTGATTGTCATCAAGATCGTTTTCCCACCATTCTCTAGTGTAGTCAGGGCCATACTTAATTGCTTCTTCAATTGCATCGTTTCTAAAGTAAGGACGCTTTTTAAGATACCTAACTTGAGAGCGTGTCATTCTATGCCGCTCGACAACATAATCACAATCGTACATGCTGTAAGCATCGGGATCAGGATAGAAGTTCCAGATTGATGTATGTTCTACCTGTGGTACTGTTTTCATAATTGGGTTATACTCACCATCCTCACCCCAATTAGAATATTCTTTATCAAAAGCAAATGGACCTTTCATGATCCCAGTGCCAAACGTCACACATTCAAAACAACTATGTCGTAGATGTCGAGTAGCAGCAGATTCTTCTAACTGATCCTTAATCTTCTTTTCCATCTTTTTAGCAGCAACCATAGCAGGTTCAAAAGTTAAAGAAGTAGGAGTTGCACCTGGACCTTCTTGGACGTTTTTAAAATCTTTTAAATCTTCTCTAAGAGGTCCAAGTTTATCTGAGATATCTTCTTTGTCATCTCCTTCAAAACCAAACCGATCTATTAATTCTTGCTCGGCTGCCTCTACCGCAGGATCTATGTTAACTGTATCTGCTACGCCTTCAGGTAGAGTAGTAGGATCTACACTAATCGGAAACTTGTTCTGACTAAACAGTACATCAATTAGCTGACCATACGCCGCCAGCACTTTCGTTTTCGTAACCTTAATAAACACACGCGACTTTTCCGTTTCAGTAAATTGAACTTCTGGGCCATAGATGCCCCGATAGTTTCTATACGATTGTAGCCATCTTGATTCATCATGATACCTTGCATCCTTTGCTCTTTCAAATCTATCTTCAACGTAACTCACAATGTTACTGTACGAACCTCTATCTTCCTCATCGTCATCAAGAACATTAATAATATCATTTTCGTAGGTATCGGACATAGTAACTCCTGTTAATATCCAAATCGGTTGTCAGAAGGACGCCAATTTATTTTAGGGGTATTTTCATACGCAGTTCGTAAGTTAGTCGGCCTAGAAGAAACCATGTACCTTAGTGCATCATAAGCATGATCTTCAGCATGGGTATCTACATCTTCTGGGTTTCTTTTATCTAGTGGGATAGATGCTAACTGTCTAATTACATTAGGACACGTTTCAAAAAATCTAATCCCTGGTTCTTCAGTATCTTCATCGACCATTAGTCTTTTGTGAATCTCAATCTTACCACTTACACGAGATCCTGGCGATCTATCAGACGGTCTAAATCTACATCCCTCTGCATTTAGAGTTTCTGCAATAGACGGTCCTCTGTCACCTCGTCTAGCCCAGCAACTACTATCCAACACTGCATCTTGGATTCGTCCGTCGCCCTCTTCAACTTCTCTAATCATACGACCTAGTTGATCTGCCGTTAGTCGGTTGACATAAAGCTCTCTATAAATCCAAATGTTATTATCGTAATCTATAGCACCCCACAAAATAGCAGAGTGAGAAGAGAACCCAAAGTCAGCAGCCCTGATTCTAGTCCAACCATGAGGAACCTCAAAAGGCTCTACTACATGAGTGGCTCTGTTAAAGTCAGGGAATGCGCCTTCTTCAACAACATCCCAGTCTCCATAAAGAAACTGCTTACGTTTAACTTCTGGCAGCGATGCCAACATAGCAATGTAGCTGCCGTCTTGAGTTAGATAAGGGTTATCCCAAACTGAGGCAGGAATAAACTTTCTGGTAATCTCAGTAGAAAGTGTCTTACCCTCTAACTCATATTCTACTTTTTCTGCAAACCGTGTATTAGGTTTTGCTGGCTCAATAAATAATTCTTTTACCCAACGAGAGCCAATGTTACCTGGGTTTCCTGTAGCCCTCATGTGAAGCGGTATGCTAGTATCCGCTGACCGTAAAGAGGATCTTAGGAAGTGCCACACATCAGGAGAACCGTACTGTGGTAATTCGTCTACGCCGATCCAAGAATACGATTGACCTTGATAACGCAAAACGTCTTGCAAATTTTCGCAATATCCGAACTCAATACGAGCACCGGATGGGAAGTGCCAAGTATTCTCCTGAGTTTTGAACTTTGCACCAGGGACCACCTTTGGATAAATCTGTTGCGTTTGAAAGATAACATCACGCAATTCAGGCATTGACCTACGAATTAGTAATGCACGAGACGTAGGCTTGTCAACAAAACGTAGAGGAGCAATAAGAAGACTGTAAGTCTTACCCCCTCCTCTAGCCCCGCCGTAAAATACCTCCCGCTCATTAGCCGACAAAAAGTCTGTCTGGGGACCAGGATTAGGGCGGAATGCAACTTCTCTAGTATCTTCAATAGGCTCATCTGCAAAATCAAGACCCTCTACGATGGACTGTTCTTTTTTAGATTTAGCTTTATCTAGTCGGCGTTTAGCTTGCTCTGCTTTAATCCGAGTTTGCTTCTCAGTATTTTTAAGATCCTCAAGCTTGCGCTGAGCAGGAGTAAGTTTCTTACGACGTTTCTTGCGTCTGTCATCAAGCTCTTCCTCGGTCCAGGCAAGTTTGTGTAGTCTAGTTCCAGATAGTTTACGGTTCGTTTCTGCTTCCAGCCAAGCTGCAACAGATCTAACTGAACGCCCTGATCTAACATGCTCAATAGCCTCACCCAAAAGTTCTAACGCCTTTGGATCGGGAACATGCCAACCTACTCCGTCTTCATCTACTTCTCTGTCAAAACCAAAAGGTAGCTTACCTCTAGCTCTGTACTTTTCAGATCTTAGATGATTAATCTTCGGATGTGCCATCCTCTTCCTCTAGCGGCGGTAAAAATACAATAGCCGCCCCATTTGTTTTATGTTCTACTTTTTCAGTCTTCACAATACCAGCGCGATCAAGAATCTCTTTGGCCGCTGCTAGTCTATCTTTATTGCCTAGAGCACTAGGATCATCTAAGATACCTGACATGGACAGCACAGCTTTAGGAGCATTAGCCGCCAACATATATTCAGCCCGTTCCATAATCTCTGACTTTAGACTACGGATTAGTCGGGCAGGATATTCTGTAGAAGCATAGCCAGCAATATTCATGGCTTCCCTAAAGTTACCCTGCGCCTCACCAAACAAGGCATTCAAAAACTTTTCTTGTTGCTCTGTCACCTAATTGGTCCTCGTCTCGTAACAAACCCACCAGCTTTATACTTATTAAGGTCTATACCTTCAAAGGCTTTATCGCTTCTTTTTTGAGCAGCCTCCTCTGCGGATTTTATATCTTTATGAGAGCTAGTTGCTTTTATTTTTCCTTTTTTATACATATCAAATATTTCATCTTCACCATATTGAACACCGTTATGTATACTTGGAATATTTATAAATTTATTATTATCTTTTAAAGTAATAGATTTTTCAGATACAAGCCTACCTGATTTTGTTTTATATACAGGACGACCATACTTAGTTTTAAGTTTTGGAACTATAACACCAACTTTTTCTGTCATATTAATACTTCGCAGTCTTACTAGACTTCAACGGACCCTTACGAGTAAATCCACCGTTCTTCATCTTAGCCATAGAGTCTGCATGTTTCATGATAATACCAGCTTGCTTACCGTGAAGAGCAGAAGCTTTCTTTAATTGACCTGCAACCTTTTTAATTTTGTTAACACTCATTATTTTTTCCTCGCTGGTTTATTGTAAAGCGCACCACGACGGGTAAACAGACCACCCTTTTTTCTTCCGGGTTCTTCACCACGAGCTACCAACGGATCAAGGTCATCACCTTTATCGTAGGTTACGTCGATCCCAAATTTTTCTTTAAAAAACTTTTTAGCCGCTTCTTCGCTAAACCGTCCTGGTTGTCTAGTCTCAGTCCTAGTGTTTCTTGGGCCTTTGTCTTTTTCTGCGCGACGATTAGCAGCTTTTCTTTTTTCCATCATTTTCCTGGTAGACGCGCTCGTTGTTGGCCGTTCTGCAAGAGTTCTTTCAGGTCTAGGCTTGGGCTTAGCAGTAACAGTAGTTCTTTCAGGTCTAGGCTTAGGCTTGGCAGTAACAGTTTTAGGTTTAGACTTAGTATCTACAGTCTTAGGCCGAGCCTTTGGTTTAGTTGCTTTAGGAAAGGCAACACCACTTTCTCCTGGCATAGCTGTCTTACGTTTAGGTTTAGCAGCGCCAGTTCTTCCAACTTCTGAGTCAGCTCTTTGTCTATTTGTGTCTAGTAACCTAGACCGTCTGGCTTTTTTCTCTGCTTTATCTTTTGCTGATTGTACAGCTTGTTTTGGGCCTTGTCCTGCTGATTGCACGGTTGATTTCTTTTGTTCTTTAGATACTGGTGTTTTTTGCGCTGGCACATTAGAGAAAGAGGAACTGACTTTTTTACCTATAGCATCCATCTTTTTATCAAAGGATGCAAGAGGAACCATCCTCTTATCTTTAGGTAAACGGGCAATAGCATCAATCTCAGCAGAAAGATCTGCTACTGGAATTAATTCTGGTGGAATCTCTTTCATGCCATAGGTTTTCAGACCCTTTTGTGCTCTACGAATAATTCTTTTAGCAGCACGATAGTCTTGCGCCTCAGCCGCTGCTGCTGCCTCTCTCAAAGCTTTATCTGCCGCAGCTTTTGCACGAGACTCTCTACCCAGTTGTACTTTTGTTTTACCCGTTGTCATTTCCTGTACTTCCTTGTTTTAGCCGCAATCTTTTTAGGCTGCTTTACGAACTGCTTGCCAGCCTTAGTGCCTTTGCGTTTAGCACGACTCGTAGCTGCATACTCTGCTGGACTAAGGGCTTTGATAGCTTTCTCAGGTAAATAACGCTCACCAGTCTTTGACGATTTCTTGCCAGACTTAGTGCGCCACTTTTGTTTAGTCCAATCCTTCAGACTCTGCTGTGATTTTTTAAGAGCCATTAACGTCCTCGTTCATCACGAAGGTATTTCATTTCTGTTTCGATAACAGATACGCGACGTAAAACTTCTGCTAGACGATCACCCACCATATTATTAGCGCGAACTTCTTCCATAAGATTTTCAATTTTACGCTGATGCTCGGCTACATCACGCCGAAGATTTACATTCTGCTCAATCGCCATCTTAGACGACAGGCCACCCACATCTTCTTTTAGACTCTTAACTGTATGAGCCTGTTGGCTAACCCACCAGATAATACCAGCAGCCTGAAGGACCACGGTAATAATAACTGCAATTGGAATTTTATTATCGAAGTTCATTTTTTACGAGCCTCCGTTTTTTTCTTCATTGCATTGATGTATCCCCTATACACCTTTGCAGCGCCAGCTTTTTTAGCAACCCTGGCTCGTTGTTCCATAGCAATAGCAGCTTGGATCTTATGTGCGTGTGATCTCCCTGATCGTTTAATCTTAGATACAGATGCCGTTGCATCCTTTTCAGTAGCGAACTTTAAACCTGTAATCGTGCCTTTTGGATTCTCATCAGTGTAGAGATCCGAGTGTTTCTTAGACTTAGCTGGCTGTCCTGCTTTGCGTGGTATCCGCTTCATTTCTTAACGGGGCCACCTTTTTTCATGTAACCCATTTTATTACGCACAGTAGTGGGTAGTTTCTTTAAACCTTTGTTATCTGCTGGTACAGACTTTAGACCACCAACTGAACCACCTTCTTTGGCTCTATACCCACCACCGGCTTTCTTATAAGCGGCTGCGGTCATCTGAGCTTTTCTAGCAGACCATTGTCCAGGCTTACCACCCTTTGATCCAGCTTTAATTCTATTAAAGATTCTTTTACGCAGTGCTGGCTTAGTGTAATTACCTGCCTCGTTGACTCTACTCTTCGTCTTCTTCTTCGCTGACATCATATCCCCCGTGGAAATTATCGTAGATCTCGTCTAATTCCCTATACTCTTCCGACTCTGAAGAGAACTGTCGGTGAATAGGTGCGAAATCAGGTCGCTCATCGCCAAGCTCGAAAAAAGCAGGATCATAAAACTGACTACGGTTATTAGGAACCCCGACAATGCGACCGCAATTAAGGCGACACAAATGAGTAATCTTATTTTGTCGATGGTCGTCAGCATACTGGCTGTTATAGTAGTCAATCGAGAACCAGTACCGTCCTTCATGCTTTTCCCCATTAATCAATGCGAACATTGGCAAGTCTCGAAACATTTCAAATCTAACCACAGAAAACTCGAAGGAGCCGCAGTCCCAAGGTTGGACCTCATAATCAGACCAGTTATCATCACACTCCTTCGTGACTATGGCCCGTAAAGGCATACGACTCCAACCGTACCCTCCGTATCCAGGCTCAGTAAAACAAACCTGGAAACTTAACTGCCTTCCCATATAGCTCGTAACTGCATGAACAAAGCCTTGCAGATATTCTCCGTGGCCGCTCTTATCACCCGTTGTATATTCACGCCGGATGAGTACCCGTTCAAACGGGATGTTCTCAGTAAGAACTGGCATTAGTATTTAGCCATCTTACCTTTTTTAGCAGTCATCGTCTTTTTCTTCATTGCAGCACCACCACCCATTTTTTTCATGGTGGTTTTCTTAGTCATCATTTTCTTCCCTGGATGTCCCGGCATCGTCATCACTCCTATGTTTATGACAGTCGCATCTACAAACCTCTGGGTTGCAGTTGCATTCAATACAGCTATCACACTTACAT
>Ga0181405_1000593_pt1 | contig 12594 bp, 18 predicted proteins | sample 28SPOviralmetaG_FD_130134 | JGI IMG/M metagenome (GOLD analysis project Ga0181405, IMG submission 130134) | Marine viral communities from the oligotrophic San Pedro Time Series (SPOT) site, San Pedro Channel, CA, USA - 28 SPOT_SRF_2011-11-29 | ecosystem: Environmental > Aquatic > Marine > Strait...
GATTCGTGTACTTTTTTCATTGAATTGCACATTTCGAGATAATGTCCTTCAGGTATTATCTCGGAATTCAAGTCAATTAAACGCATTAAATTTGTAAGTTCGTCCATCTTTAATATCTTAAAAAAATAATAACAATAAATCAACTAAGGTTTGGTATAACCACGTTTATTTCATAAAACGCGTCTATAATTCTATTATTTGCGTTCATAAACTCACAAATTCTCTCCATTTCCAATTCAAGATTATCCAATTCTACAACGTACCCATTCTGTAAACCTCGCGAGTGTTCGTTAATTATACGCATATAATCCTCGAAAAACTCTCGACTATTAAGAGCGTGTCCAATACTTTGTAACTCTTCTATAGTAGTACACAAAGGTAAATTTAAGGCACTACAATACGCAGTAAGTGCTTCTATTTTGAAACGAGAAGTTATACGATATCTTATTTTTATTTGTTTGATTAATTTTTGAATTTCTTTTCGTTTTCTAACCAAAACCATACATCTTTCATATATTGAATCCATGGGATTTGTTTGTAAACTAGTAGGTAAAATACGACGACGTCTAGTTGTATTATTTCTATATACATCTCGTAATTTATTACACATGTCTAAATAATCACCCTCGGATATTTCATCCACGTGTTCGTCTATAAATGTCATTATTTTCCGAAGCGCGTCATCAGACATTATTACTTATTATAAGATTTTTATTTTTTAATTGATAATAAAAGTAAAGCTTCCACAGCTTCACCTATTTCTTTATGTTTTAAACAGAAACCATTCTTACCAGCTCTACAGTAACAGTTCTCGTAAGGACAATTTGGGCGCATTTTTATTTTTTAATATTTAAATCTAATACTTAGTTTACTTAGGTTTCACTATCACTTATAATTTCACCTTCCTCAATTTCATCGTCAGTCTCTTCTTCGTTAAGATCCATTTCGTCTTCTGAATCATCTAATTCTGTAATATCATCATCTATATTTTCAGGTAATTCAGTGTAAAGTTCTATCCAATCCACATGTCCACGAATTTCGTAATCATCGATTAAATCGTCCAAATCGAGTTTATCCATTATTTGCCAATCATCTTCCATTGTATATTTCCAATAGTGTACAGTTTCGGGTGTTATTTTATACGGGAATAATTCAACACCGACCTTTTCATTATCATCGTACATTTCGTCGTTTACGAGTTCAGAACTCTTCTCGTCCATGTATATGTTATACATGTATTCCAATATACCAAGGTTTCTATCGTACTCATTTTTTTTAGGTTCGTGATAAAAAGTTATGAAATGTGCTTGTCCATAGGAAGTGTGTAATTTTTGTTTACGAATACCAATATATGCGATATAATTATTAGTATTTTTTGGTATAAGATGCGCGGGAAATCCAAATTCGGCTTTTAAACCATAAACTTCAGATTTTGTACCGCATAAACTCGAACATAAACCACTAATATTATCCAGTTTCCAAAGCGTGGTACAGTTTTTTAATAATTCGTGTGTTAAATAAGGCATTGTATTTTGTATATGTTATTAAAACTCCTAACGTTTAAGTATGATTAAATTTTAATCACTCATTATATGTTGTACTTCAAGTTCGGGCTTAGAAGGTAAAGTTTTTGTAAGCTCATTCCATTCAAGTTTTTTGTGAGATATATTATTTTTTAAAACAAATTTATCACCGGATTCAATATCAGTAAAATATTTACTTAAATACTTAGTCCATAATTCACTGTCACATGTAGTAATAACACGTGGGATAACAATTATATCTTTTTCATTATCCTTGGATAAACTGTTTATGACCATATCAATAAACGGTTCGATAATACCATTACATCCCTTATTTTCGTGAAAAAATTCAATATAACGAATATCATCTCGTCCTATAAATTTACTCATCCCGATATATCCAATATAATTGAAAAGTGTAGAATTGAACTTAATAGGGAAATTATGCTCGGGTTTAAGTCCCCAAATTTCCATATCCAGTTTTTTTTCGTTACCCAAAACGTTAGAAAAAAGATCGTCCAGTTCTTCTACGTGTTCAAGTCTTGTAGTATTTTTTAATAATTGATAAAAGACAGACATTTTTATTTTTATTTTATTTTTAAATATTTATATGGTATCAATGTCACTTAGGTCTTCATCGTCTATTAATAATTCCTCAGCTACTATCTGATAAAAAGCCATTTTATACGCTAAAAATCCAAAAAGTGTCGCACCCATATTAAATTCAAAGGGTAAATTATATGAATTCCACATTGATTCGGATAAAGCAAGTAACGTAGGCACTAACAATCTTTTGTTCAAACCTTGTGAATTTTCAATATTATCAACATAGGATGAAAGTGATTCTACATACACACAAGACGCTATTGTACCAACACTCGCAGATATACCATCAACGGGCGTATGAAAAATAAAATGATATGTCGAAATAGCAGCTCCGTATCTTAGAGTCGTTTTTTTTATTTTAGACTTTATTTGTTCGTATTCTGATATACCTTCTTTTCTTCTAGTTGGACACGAAATTCTAAGTGTTTTTTGAATAGGATTTATTATATTTAACATTTATTAATATATATTACAATTTATTCGTTAAGTATTTATACTATAATATTATCGAAATCTATATTTTCGTCTTTAAAATATTTTTTTTTAAATTCTCTTTCTTTTTCGAGAAATTCTTCACATCTATTAATAGATTCATTTACACGAGTTTGAATTTTATTTAATTCATATTCATATAAAATATTATCGTTTTCTTTTGATAATTTTCTCCATTTATCACCAAAAATGGTCGTATATTTCAAATTACGTCTTTCGTATTCCAATTCGTTTAACATTATTCTGTATAGAACCAAAGAATACGCATCGTAATCTTCGTGAATGAAATCTTTGTGACAAAACTCTTCATAAGCCAGTGTTTTCATGCGTTTATAAAGTTGGTTCTGGTTATTCACATTTTCTGGTAAACGTTTCGATTCTTTCTTCTGAGAATCATGTATTTCTCTCTTACTCGCTTCTCCTCCTCTTCTTTCGGCATCTTCCATTGGTTTATTAATACATTTCATAACTTTACGGCGATTTTTAGGTGCTAAACATACCAAAGTACGAGTATTTGTATTTGTTATTACACTTTTCATTTTATTTAATATAATTATTTAATTCTTTATCAGTGTTTAAAAAAAATATACGATCCAAATTTCTCTCGCATAGAACCATTTGTAGCTATTTCAATACGCGTTTGTATCTCTTCAATCTCTAAATCATCTACCAATATATAAGCTGTTTTACCACCTTTCATTATAGTTATAACAGCAATACTTGATTTATATTTAGAAACAGTCAGGTTCTCCCCATTTTTCTCTCCATTTTCTGACCAACGTTTCGAGTCTTTTAGTTGGGAGTTGTGAATCTCTTCTTTCTCTGTTTTTTCTCGGGGCTCCTGGACACACGATATTTTCGTATTCGTATTTTTGAGATTTTTCCCATATGATCCTCTGAACGTCTTCACAAAGTTCGTTTGTCGCTTGACAGAACGCGAGTTTATAATCGTCGGTGTGTAAGTGCATGTAATCCATTTCATTTATTTGTTATTATTTTTAATTTTTTATTTATATTTGAAATACTTAGGCCTGTAATGAATGAATGTTTTGTCGTGTTTAGAATATTCTAAAATAACAATCTCACCGACATCGTTTTTTGATACAATCTTATCTCTAGAAAAGTCGGGGGCTAACGTTGTATCCAACTGTTTTTTTACTTCTGTAACTGTAGGGTATAAAGATGAACAGGAATTTTCAGTTTTTAACGTGTTTGTATTATTCCATGGTAATAAACGAGATACGCTCGAATAAAATGTAAACATGCTATTATTTACGTTTATTTTTTTATATTATAAATACAAGATGGTTTCACTCCAGGAGTTACCTAAAAAAGTACAGTACATAACAATTGATTCAAATTTTGTAACGGGTACGAATAATAAATTTACTATAGATCTTAACCTTTCGTCTAATACACATGTATCTGATATTAGTAAAGTGTGTGGTTTAAAATTAGTTGATTTTTATGTTACACAAGTCGGTAACACGGGAGGTGGAACAGGTGCTGGTGCCAAATACATAGACATAATAAGTGAAGACGTACCAAAAGCTGCTCAAATGCTCGATGAACGTAAAGGACAGGTATTTGCTCGCGTAGCATTAGAACGACATTTCGATGGTTCTAATAACTATTTACAACACGATAAACATTGGCGAGGATTTAATAGAAAAACAAACTTATTTAACCCAATATCCATACAAAAACTAGATTTTGAAATATACGAATTACGAGGAAATAATGCATACAACGCATTACAGGCAGACGCTGAATGGTTTATGACGTTAGAAGTTACAACGATAGACGTAAAAGAAAAACCTATAAATAGAGAAGTCCAAATTTTAGAAGCTTTACATAAACTTATCGGGAAGATTGAAGATCTTAACGTAAACGTTAAAAAACTTCCAGATAAGGAGGATATCGATAGAATGGAAAAGGAAAAAAAGAAAAAATATCCACTTTATTACCTTTTTACGGTAATTTTATTAATAGGCGGTGGATTTTATTTAATAAATCGTAAAAGCACGAACATTCCTCCTCCGGTGCATATGCCTATGCAAACAAGGTTTTAACTTATTATTAAGCCTTTTTAGCTGGAGCCTTTTTAACTGGAGCCTTTTTAGCTGGAGAAACAATCTTCTTAGCGGCTGGTTTAGCAACTGGTGCTGGTGCTGGTGCTGGTGCTGGCGCTGGTTTAGCAACTGGTACGGCCTTAGGTGGTTCAATATGATCAGCAATATCTTTAATAATGCTATAAATTTCTTCAGTGCGAATTTTAGATCTCGCAAGTTCAATTGTAATTTTTTCTCTAACAGAGTCCATCGTGTAATATATATAAAAGAAAGATAATCTTTATACTAAATGTTATTCATTGGTCCAACTCTCCTGAGTGGAATTGGACAACACTGTAAAAAATATATGGACCTTTTTCCTGATCCTGGATACACTAAGTATATAGAAATAAACCAGGAAATACCCGAATCAGATAGTGCTTTTATATTTGCGCTTCCTGTGAAATACTGGTTAGATAGAATACCCGAAATCAAAAAGAAGATAAAACATGTTACGTGTATGACCGTATGTGAAACAGAAACAGTTCATGAAGATTATGGTAAACTTTTTGATTTATTCGATAAAATTGCCGTACCAAGTGAATATTGTAAAAAAGTATTTAAACGACAATTCCCGACTAAACATTTTTATGTCTTACACGCGCACATACCCGATAAAAGACCTTATACATTTTATCATATAGGTAACGTGTATGATCCACGTAAAAATTTCAATAAAATATTAGAATGTTTCATTCGGTTAAATAAACCCGACGCGCGGTTAATTGTTAAAGCAACGTGTAAACAGCCAGTTAATATAAATATACCAAATGTTACAATAATTAACGATCTTCTACCTGATGAATATATGGAAGATATACATAATAAATCAGATTGTTACGTAAGTTTTTCATCGTCGGAAGGTGTAGGTATGGGTGCTGTAGAAGCAGCAATAAGAAATAAACCAGTGATTATAACAGATTACGGAGGCGCAACTGAATATATAGAAACACCTTACGTAATAAAATGCGAACTTCAAAAGTTACCAAGAGATGATTTTTTATACAAAGCTGGTATGGAATGGGGTAAACCTGATGTAAATCAACTCATGGAATTTATGGAAGATGCATATAACAAGAAGTTAAGGTATATGGATCATCCAAAAACAAGAATGTTAACGGGTAAGGAAAATGTTTTACAAGAATTCGTCGTTAATATAATTCGTAGCGAGAACAATGATACCAGTTAAAATGGTACCAGATGTAAGCGAACCTCTTTGTGCGATAAGCATTGCAACTATATCATCTATCAATTTAATATTAGTTGGTTTTTTAAAGAGTTCTGGTATAAGCTGAGAAAGTGCGAGATAAAGTGCCATTGCTATTATAACAGGCCTGAGTGTTTCCTGATCTAACATTTTACTATTACAATATATTTAAATTTTAGGTTTGTGTTTTTTACAATAATTTCCACAAGATGCTTTAAAATTACACCTTTTACCACTCATTGTCATGGCAACACATATATTAGTTTTTGTTCTATTTTCTATTTTCTTTTCGGGAATAGTTTCAATAAATTTGATTTTATATTTATCCCTTTTATCATCATACTGTTTGCGAGACTCTCTGAGTTTATGAATACTTCTCGCAAACCGTTCACATTTCTCATCCTGATTTTCATATAAACCCCTGGCAATGTCTAAATCTTTTTGTTCATACAACGTGTTCATTTTGATTTCTGTTTTGGGTTTGATTCCTAATATATTTTATATATTTGACGACTGAGGTTATATAAATACACATAATTATACCATTACATATAACATAATACCAAATATATTCATAAAGACCTAAAAATGTTGTTACTAACATAGCAATCATAACATAAATAGTATATACTAAAATACCATATATACTGTTATTTTGTATACTATGTAATGGTAATAAACACGCTAAACAATTAAGTATAGTTATTGCATTATCATACATAAGTGTATATTGTATACTTGCTAAAACTAAAAATAGAGTAAACCAAGTTATCATTTGCGAATCAAATAATTGATATTCAGGTTCTTGTTGTTGAACTTGTTGAGTTTCGTTAGTATGTAAAACATCTACCACAGGTGGTCTTTCTTCTTCATAATTTATACCTATAATAGGAGTTCCATCTGGTTGTCTAATTTCATTATAGTACATAAAAGAATAAATTGTTTTTCTTTTATGTATATTAAATGCAGGGGATTTTGTTTTGGTTGTAACGCACCGTTAAGACCATATATTAAATCGAATAATCAAGAAGTTCGCGATCTCATTAGAAAATATAGACGTATTAATCCCATATGGTTATACAATAATGATACGTATTATAAGTTTTATGGTTTAAAATTAAATCGTGTATGTTATTCTTGTTTTACAATTATAAAAAAACCAAGTTTAAAAGAGTTAAGAAATATAGAAACGGGGAAATGTAAACCATTACCTAAAACATCTTTATCATTGACTAGAAATTATTTACTATTATGGTACAATTCGTTACACAAATACGTATCAAATAATTTTAAAAATAGACAAATGATTGTGTATAACGATATTTAAAAAATTGTATTGTAATAAGTAGTATGTGTGATACAAGTGGACCAGATACAGGCGCTATATTATCACTAAATGCGATAGGTAAACAGGACACTTATTTGTTAGAAAACGAATATACAAATTCATTCTTTAATTACGACAGTAAACAACATTCTAATTTTACAAAGTTTCATAAAAGTACAAATATAATTAAACCAGGTAATGCTAAAGCAAATTGGCCATTTGGTGAAACCATTAAAGTCACTCTTAACCCAAGGAATATGGGAGATCTTTTATCGAATATGTATATTTCCATGGAACTTCCAGGGTTACCATCCGGAGGTGGTAATGATTATTATTACGCAGATCAGGTTGGTAGACACGTGATTGAATCTATAACAATGCGTGTAGATGAAACAATCATAGAAACATTTCATTCAGATTGGGGAATAATATACGATGAACTTTATTTAGACGAATCAGAAAAAAGAACAAAAAGATACACAGTTAACAGGAATTTAGCTGAAGATACATCTTTGTCGGCCGGTAATCAAATTTTTAGTCAGTTTAAATCAAAATTGTTTATACCTATACCATTTTTCTTCTCGAGAAAATACGAAGGTGATGAATACGAAACAAATAAACCAAATAGACCATATTTTCCAACGTGTGCTATTAATAAACAGAAAATCCAGTTTGAAATAAAATTCAGACCACAAACATTTTTTACTGATTATACGAGTACTATCACATTAAATAGTTTCGATATAGTAACTGAAGAAATTACATTAGAAAATAGTGAACGTTCGTACATCGCTAATAATAAACATGTTCTCATTACCGATATAGTACAGAAACACCCGTCTACCGTTATATCAGCCGGAGAAACCAATGCTAAACTCGAACTTGTTCCAAAAATACCAGTTAAAAGTATTAATTGGTTTTTCAGACAAGAAGCGTTTGAAAATGAAACTATACACACAGGTGGTAATAATTTATTAGCAAACGTGTTTGCTAATAGGTATAATTTTTCGTCTAACGTACAATATTCTATAATAAATGAATTTTATAACGCACCAATGGTCAACGCTAAAATATTTATAAACGGTGAGGATGTTCCAGGATTTCAAGATACTGATCATAAATATTTCAAATATACCGTACCATTATCTAATCGTTTATCTAGACCATATAGAAATATATACACGTATGCGTTCTCGATGAATCCGGTTAATGTGGAACCATCGGGAAGCTTAGATTTTAGTCAACTTAAATCTGATAGAACTGTTTTAGATGTAAAAATGACAAGTGGATTAACGAGTGACTATACACTTAATATGTATTATGTAGGTTATCAAACACTTTCGTTTGAAAATGGTTTCATGACACGCGCTTATTAAATAACTGTAACTTATGATCTTTTATGTAATCTATTATGTTGTTTTTTATACACCATCTAATGAAATTTAACTGCGCTACAGTAGTATGAATTTCATTAGTTGTACCCGGTATAGTATATGTAATTTTATCCGCTCTACAAAACGGATCGAATAACTTTTTACTATACCCATCCAAACTCGATTTATATGCTACGTGAACACTAAAAATTTTACCATCGCAAGTCTTATAAGTCAAATTATTTTTTTTAGAATAATTTGTAATAAACCATTCTAAATTTCGTAACGATATACCACCCGATTTATTTAATATTTGTGTTAATATATCACAGTTTTCAGGTATTTCATAAAATTTATTTATAGATGTCAATAATACATTTGATCTATTCATCTTATAGATTCTATAAACCATAACTTTAAGTAACTTTGTTTAATACGTTGTACCGAACGGTAATGGATTATCGTCTTCATGCTCACTTCCATTTGAGATTTCAGAAGTAGACGTAGATGTCCCAGTGTGGGTATATTTAAGACATGTTTTAATAGGTGTAACGTCGACGGTTGCATTTTTAGCACATTTTTTACAAAATTGGAATTTTCCAATATTTCGTACAGCTAACTGACTACATATGGTACCCCTATTAGTAATACCAAGACATAAAATACCATTCATGCGTGATTTTTTATGAGTATCTTGAATCAAATCGATATTCGACTTTAAATTAATTATACCCTTATTTTCTCTATATATACGCTCTAAGGATTTACACATAACTTTGTCTATTCTAGTATATGTATGTTTTAACATAGCCGATATACAATCAGAATATTCTCTATTGTCATATTCGCGTTCATTCAATATATTTGGCATTTCCACATTCTTGTCTTCATTTACATATTGGCAGTTTTTTGAAAAATCAGTAAAAATCATGTTATTATACCGAGACGATAATTCCCGATACAATTTAATAAGTTTTGATTGGATAGCTTGTTTTAAATTTTTTTCGTACGTTTCATACGTTTCATGAAAAATACAATCTATATCATCCATGGTCTCTTATTACATATACTATTCTATTTTTTAAGTTTAAAAATGTCAGAAATACGTTTCTGTTTGGGATCGTAATCACAAAGTCTACTACGCTTTTCGGGCTTAGACTTTTTTATGAGTTGTCCAAATATCTCTTCCTTAGGATCATCAAATAACGGATCGATTAAATCACAAACAGGATTAATAAATTTATTAAGGAAATAATAAGGATAATCTATACCCATATTATTATCGAGCGCATACTTCGGATCTTCAGCTTTTTCGTACGCTTTTGCTCGCGGATCCCATGTTTTACATAAAATATAAGGAACTCTATCACCAGATTGTGGTTCAGAACCAGGTTGTCTATCACGCATTTTATTACGCACCTGTACGTGTGGTAAATTATCAGACTTATAGGAATCACCCAATTGTTGTGAAAGTATAAGTTTTTCATTAGGAACAGAACCCCCTAATAATTCAACCGCACGTTGTAAAGCAAGTGCTTTTGGTGCCGCCGTATCATTACTTTCCAAAATAACATCGAGTAGCTCTTTACATACTTCACGCATGTATGGTGTATTATCACGACGAACAAGCTGAAGACCTTTCACATCTATATAATCCATATTCATTTTACCATCTTTACCTTGCGTCCAAAGTTTTGCGGCGTACCTTTTCTTTGAATATAAAAAATACGGATAATACACCTTTTCGAGTTCGAGATTATTTGGTTTCTTAAAAAGTTTTGTACACTCACCCGCCGCGCGTTCGCCAAGTTCCCAACTATATTTAATAGCCTCCTCACCTTTACGTTCACCTACATCAAATTCAACCATAACAGAATCAGTATCACCGTACCTTACCTTTGCTCCAGGGTAATGTTTCTCGACGTAATTCTTCGTATCTTCAATCATCATACGCCCTTTCATGGTCGTTGAAGATGCTATTGGTACACACGGTAACATACCTTTAGACGCACCGGTAAAACCGTATACAGAATTCATGGAAATCTTATACGCCAATTGTTTACCGTTATACATCTCTTTCAAAGACCCCGTCGAATTAGCCATATCGCGTTTAGCTTGTTTTCTAAACTGTTTAAGTTCTGTTAAAATACTTGGTATAAGACTCGGTACGTTTTGTACGAATTTATGTTTACCAAACGTTTCGATTTCTAAATCAGGATAAAACTTTTTATTTTCATAAATTGGATCCAAAATCAGTGTCGAATAACATAAGTTGTGCCCTACCATTATAGATGGATACAGTGCTTCAAAATCAAGGGCTGTTATAGGTGTATAATACGCACCCTTCTGTGCCTCTAATACAGTTGCTCCTTCATACCCATCGACAAGACCCTGACCCCATTCTATAGTAGGAACAAGGTACCCCATTTCCCTCGCTTTTTTAGTTAACTGACTAAACACTTTAATCTGTTGACCTCTCTCTACTAAATAACATAACGGAACCCATGTCGCCTTTGCCATCTCGAGAAGATTTACAAGTGTACATAATTTAGAAAGTAATTTATGAGGAAGTAAAGTATCCTTTATACAATATTCTGCGACCTCGCGTAGTTTTATCGGATCTCCTTCCCTGAAACGAGCAAACATTTCCCTCGCGGGCATATCAATTTTCTGATCACCTAGGTATAATTTAGAAACGTTATCGAGTTTATACGAATCGAGTTTGTACCCTTTTTTAACTTCATGAAACATATCAAAAATAAAACGACCAGGTATAGGTAATAATTTCAGTTCGTTATCACCAAGTGCGCTAGAAGATAACTTCTTTATTTTCATCTCACATTTATGGTTCCTAAGTTTACTCATTTCATAAAAGGAACTAGAACACTTTACATTTTTTGCGCGTGTCATTATATAATTCATATCGAAACCAAATATGTTCCAACCCGTAATGATATCAACATCCATTGTTAATAGGTATTTACTAAACGCTTCTAGCATACTCCTCTCGGAATCATAACTCAGAATAGTACAGTCTTGTAATTCTGGATCTGTCTTTTTATAACAGAAACACGTCTTATCGTACGGTACATCTGTACCAAAATAACAAAGTGATAATGCTATTTGAAAACAACAATCGCCAGGTATATCAGCATCAGGAAATTTACCAGTAGAGCTATTACACTCAATATCCAGGGAAGCTACAACGAACGGTGCAGTTTCAGGTTTATCAACTGGTTTAAGTGTTTTCCAATCTAAACACTTTAGATCCAAATTCGTATTGGCATAATTGACGTGTATACAATCATCACCGGAATCTAACCACCCAGTCGATTGAATACCAGTTACATGCATTAATCTAAGAACAGGTTCCAAATTAGACTCGTAAAGTTTTAACTTAACGTATTCAGGGACCGGAATTTCGCGCGGTTCACCGTAATCGTTAGGTGGTAAAATATCTTCGTATATACGCAGGGAATGTTTGAGCATATAAGAAACTTTACGACGATGTGCGAGTGTATCAAAATTAAGTTTCATGAAATAAAACTTTTTACAATTTTGAAACCCCCAAACATCCATGGAAGATTGAATGTCGTAACTCATTATTAAACCAGGACACGATCTCATAATACTGGTATAATATGTTTCAGCACGCGCAGTATAGTCCTCCATTGGAAGTTTTATAAATAAATAAGGTGAAAATGCGGTTGTTACACACACAGATTTACAATCTTCTGTTCTCCCAAAAATATGTATCAAGTGTTCACCATGTTTATCTTCAGTTTCCCATGTGAGTGCTTGAAAAACAACCATTTTCTTTTATTACGTTATCGCTCAATTTTTTTAATATACTATATTAGTAAAATATGTCAGCTGCTTTGATTGACCTCGTATCGGTCGGTGCCCAAGATGTGTACATCACAGGCGACCCACAAGTCTCGTTCTTCAGACAAAA
>Ga0181405_1000594_pt1 | contig 12572 bp, 3 predicted proteins | sample 28SPOviralmetaG_FD_130134 | JGI IMG/M metagenome (GOLD analysis project Ga0181405, IMG submission 130134) | Marine viral communities from the oligotrophic San Pedro Time Series (SPOT) site, San Pedro Channel, CA, USA - 28 SPOT_SRF_2011-11-29 | ecosystem: Environmental > Aquatic > Marine > Strait...
AAGAAGATAGAGATGAATTTATTAAAAAGATATTAGTTCAATGGAATCAAAAACTTTTGCTACATGGATTGCAGAACAATAAATTCTTAGAAGCAGAAGAAGCTTTTGCTCCTTGGGAAAAGTTAATGACAGGAAAGAAAGAAGACAGAATGATAACTGACAAGGAAACTAAAGAAGAAACTATAAATGAAAACTTAAAATGGTACAAGACACAAGCTCCTGGATGGTTAATAAATACGCAAACTGCATATACAAAAGCATTAGGGGAATACAAAAAACTCAATAAGACTTCGCAAGAGCAAAAAGGCAATCAAGCTATTACAGATGGTTTTACAAAAGACATACTTCCTTTGTATAAAGATATAGATAAAATGGCAGGAGAATCAGAAGATGGTTTTGCAGATCCAAAAGTAGGTCTTGAATTAAGAAAAGCTAATGAAAAGTATCAAGAGTTAAAAGAAACAATTATTGCAAACGTACCATTAGAACATCAAGCTAAAGTTCTTGAGTATGCAAACAAACTACAAAAAACCAACGATTCCTTATTTTTTGGCGCAGAAAGAACACAACTAAAAAATGACTTAAGAAAAGAGTTTAGGCAGATATTTCAAAATCCAAGATTAGCAATTAAGTTTAGAGAAAAAGTTACACGACTAACTAATGAAGGAGCTATATCAGAAGACTTTGGTATGAATTTTATAAACAGAAGTAACAGCCTTGTAGAAGGTGTAGCTGAACCTTCACAGAATTTTGCTAATGAATTAATTAGTAATGAGATGGAAAGGTGGACAGGGAAAGATGGTTTCTTTTTCTCTTCTGCTTCTGGCTCAAGTGAATTTACTCTTGATGAAATGGGTACAGCTAACAAAGCAGAGAATATGATGATTGATATGTCTAGCGATATAATTCAAAAAGGATTAAAAGATGGAAAATCAGATAATGAGATACAGGCAGAGCTAACAAAACTATTCCAAAATAATAATTTTGGCTTAGTACTTCCAGAAAATACAGATGCAAGTGTAGGAATAACTTTTAAATCAGTTAATGATTTTAAGAACCAATATTTTGGCAGAAATTATAAGAGTGGCATAGATAGTCAAGAAGCAAAACGACTCAAGGAAATGTATAAAAGCAATCAGCCAATGTTTGCAGAAGATGTATTTATAGAATTATTAGACGAATGGAATACCAGCGGTAAAGTTGATAGAGATGTTCAAAAGTTAATTAGAAGTTTAGGTAAGATTAATAATGGAGTAGATCCAGAAACCTTTTTTATAAATCAACTAGGCAAACATAATATGACAGATAAAGTGCCAATAAATAATATTAAAAAATTTAATCGTGAATATGCACTACAAGAGATTGTTCCCAGACAGCCATCATTTATAGAGAAATTTGCTGCTGTACCTGTTAACTTATTATTTGGTGGTGCAGCTAATGCAGGAGAGTTAAGAAATACAGATCCATATAATTATCAGCCTCCAGAGGGAACACAGACAGTTGCAGACATATTAAAGATAAGTTTGACCTCTGATTTTACAAGTGATGAAGCTGTAATTATGGCAGCAATAGGAATGGCAGAATCTAGTGGTAGACCACTTGCACATAATACAGAAGGAGATGATAACAGTTACGGAATATTCCAAATAAATATGTTAGATAGACCTGGATTTATGATGGGAGAAGAGCGTAGAGGTCAATTTGGATTAAACTCAAATGAACAACTGTTTGATCCATTAATCAATGCTAAAGCTGCTAAGTATATTTATGATATGCAAGGCTTTGAAGCATGGACAGTTTACAGAACAGGTGCTTACTTAAAGTATCTACCAGCAGCACAAGAAGCTCTAAAATCACTTTCTAATTAATCATGCCAATAGAAATTTATAAAGACGAAGAAGGTAACGAAAGAAAGCGTTATGTTCTACCTCAAGGGGTAGCTGTTGAAGAAGAGTCACAGGTACAAGACCAAGAAACAAGTAATAATGACGATGATTTTGGAGATGCTATAGGAAGAACTCTTGCGCAAGGTGGTCGTGATTTAATACAAAACATATACGATGCAGGGTATGACACTTTAGCTGACTTAGGTTTTCAAGATAACGCAGGAAAAACAAATAGATTTACAGGAGAGGAAGCGCCTCCAGGACTGCAATTTGGTTTAAGAAATCCATTCCAGGGAGAAGACGAAGCAGGAAATGATTATAGGGGATTAATGCGTCTTAACCCTTTAATGAAATACAGAGAAGAAGGAGATAATAGAGGACTGCTAGGTTTAACTCCTACATCTTTTGACAAGCCTGACGCACCTCTACCTTTCTATGGAAAGCCATTGCCAGAGTTTGCAGAGAACGGAGCAGAAAGATTTGTTGGGCAAATGATTTCTTCCATATCGCAGTTTATGATTATTGCGAAAGGATTAAAAGCTAGAGGAATAAAAGTACCACAAGTACCTATTGGGGGAGAAAAAGCAAAAGCATTATTAAAGACTCCTGGAGCAAAAGGAATAGTACAAAGAGCAGGAGGTAGGTTTATTAGAGGAGCGCAAGAAGGATGGTTGCCTGGTGCAATAAATGATGTTGCGCTAGAAGATCCTTGGGATGGTAACGCTGCAACTATGTTTAGCGCAATGCTTCCAGATGGAGAAATTAAAAAATTAGTAAATGCTTTTCAAGTAGACGAAGACGATAGCCGAGCAGAGGCTATGTTAAAGAATGGAATTATAGGTACATTCTTAGCTGGCCCATTATTAGGAGGTGCTGTAGAGCAGATTGGTGGTGCAAAAAGAGAAGGCGTAATATTAGTAAATGCTTTTGCAGATTATTTAACTAAAGGAGCAAAGGTAGCTAAAAAATTAGATATAGAAAGAGGTGTAAAAAATCCATTTAAACCAGCTACAGATAAACAAGTAGAAGAAATAGGAATAGTAAAACTCACAGGTAGAGAAAAGAAATCAGCAGCAGATCAAGCTGTAGAGATAATTGAAAAACAAGACAAGATACAAAAATCAAAAGATTTTCAAGGAACATCAGGAACGCAACTAAGAACTGATGGAATATCAGAAGAACAACTAGGTACTGGCGAAGCATTGCGACAATACGAAGCAGCAGAAAAAAACTTAAAGACTGTTATATCGAGAACAAAGCACATAGCAGAATTACAAGGAGGTATTGACACAACTAAAAATGTAGATATACAGCCTCCTACTAGCGAAAGTATGGCGACTATAGATACTAATAGTATTCTTGTAGATCCAAAAAGATTTCAATTTAAAGATTTAGGTAGGCTAAGTAAAACTGGTACAAGTGGATCTCTAAGAAATATTGCTACATATAACAGCGATTTGGCTGGTGTAATAAGTGTGTGGAAAGACCCTGTAGATGGACAGACTTATGTGGTTAATGGTCACAACAGATTAGCAGCTGCAAAGATAAATAACTTTCCAACAATGAATGTTAGATACCTAGAAGCTCCAGATGCAGAAACAGCAAAGGTAAAAGGCGCTATGCAAAACATTGCAGAAGGTAATGGTACAGGTATTGACGCAGCAAAAATAATGAGAAGCACAAAGATGGGTGCAGCAGAAATGATGGAGCAAGGTATAAGCCCAAGTGGTGCTGTAATGAAAAAAGCAATACCTTTGTCTAAGCTTCCAGGCTCTTTATTTGACCAAGTAGCTGCTGGAAAAATGACAGAAGATATGGGAGCAGCTATAGGAAGTAGCAATGCACCAGATCAAGTAATGTTTGATTTAGCTAAAGCTGCTAAGAAAAAAGGTTGGAGTGCTAATAAAACAGCAGAAGCTGCAAGTATTGCTCAGTTTGCAAAGGTTAGCGAAGGTGTAGACCCTAACGCATTGCCTTTACCTGGCTTCGATAAGCTTATAACTTCTAACTTTGAAAATATATTAAACGTCAGAATAGCTATAAGGTCACAATTAAGGTCAGAAATCAACGCATTAGGTGTCGCTGCTAACGCAAAGAAAGCAGGAACCTTAGAAAGTGTTGGTAATGTAATTGATGTTGACGCAAGTAAAGCTGCAAGAGATGAATCTATGCAGGGAGAATTAATATTTAACAGGCTTGCAAATTTAAGTGGGCCATTAAATGATGTTATCAATGAGTTAGCAAAGAAAGTAAAAGGAAACACTAGGGCAGCTACTGTCGTACAAGGCAATATTAAAAAGATTAAAAACGCTATAACTCAGGAAAATATAAAACCTCCAACACCTGTAAAGCAAACTCTTATAGCTCCAGAAAACGTAGTTAAAAACAATCCTACAGAAATTAATAAAAAACCTGATTTAAAAAATGTTCAAGTTACTGTAGAGCCAACAAAAGTAGGAACTACAAACACAACTGTAGAGCCAACACTTCCTAAAGATTTAAAAAGAAAAGATATTAACTATAGAGGTATGCGTGTATCTTTTGCTACTGACATTGATTACGCTGCATACGTTGTAACTAAAAAAACAGGTGGAGTAATTCGTGTAGAAACTCAAGGAGGTAGTAAAAGAAATGCTGATTATTTAAACTTTTTAATGAATGATGTCGGTTTTACAGAGCAAGATATTATTAGAATAAAAAGCAGAACATTAGAATATCTTTCTAATAATTACGCATCTGGTTCAACATATCGTTTTACAGGTAAAGGTAATTATTATTTCTTAGGATTAAAGCCTGGGCAACTTAGTTTAGATCCTCTTAATGGAATAAATCCAATACACAAAAGATCTTACGGAACTTTAGGTAACGATTACTCAGGAGCTACTTTATTAAATTACAGAGAAAAGTTTGAGTTAGTAGAAGAGATAGAAAGAATGGCTGGAAAAGGTGTAAATATACAGTTTGTGAGAGAGTTGGAAGGCACGCTTACAGCTAAACAAGCAGCAGATTATGGACTAACAGAAGGAGATAGTTATAGCGCAGCTGGAGAATTTATTTCTGGTAAGAATCCAGCAGATGATTTGATAATGATTTCTATGTTTAGTAAGGGTGGTTATAGAGGATTTAGTAGTTTACTAAGAACTGCTTTCCACGAATCATTCCACAGGATACAAAAAAGATTACTTAGCAAAGCAGATAAAGAAGCTCTTATTGCAGGAGAGAAAGAAATAAGAGAGTTAGCTGCTAAAACTATGCCAGAGTTTAGAGAAAGCATCCTCGATGGCACACTAGGTAGGCAAGAGATAGAAGCTATAGCGTTTAGTGATTGGTATATGCGTAATACAGATTATCCAAAAGCAACCTGGTCAGAACCTTTTAGAAAAATTGCACAGATTATTGAACGTACTGGCAACTTCTTAAAAGGTAGAGGTTATCAAACCTGGGATGACGTATTTGAAAGATCAATGCGTGGAGAAACAGCAGAGCAAGCTTTAGGAGACAGTATATCTGCACCAGCTACACAATTAGCTATAGATCCTCCAGACCCAGACTCATTTACAAAAGCATTTGACGACAACTTAGAGGCAATAAACAACGGAGATATGTCTATCGAGGATGCACTAGCTAACGATGCAAGAAGATTAATTAGTCGTAGTGGTAAAACACAATATGTAGAATCTCCTACTGAAGCAACGCTTGCAGCAAATAAAACTATTAATGATGTACTTTACCAGCATCTTTTTGATAGAGCAGAAGCTACAGGTATACCTACTCTTAGTCAGGCTGTTGTTTTCAGAGGTGCTATAAACTTTTTAAAAGAACACGGAGGAGATGCAGAGACATTAATACCATTAGTAGAACGTGCATTAAAAGGTGATCTTAAATCACAAGAAGATTTAATAGCTATAAGAGCATTGCAAATACAAAGAGATAGAGTTCTTAAAAAGTTAGGAGTACAAGCCCAGGCTTACATGAGCGCAGCTGGAACAGAGAAAGCAACTGAATTGCAAGGATTAAAAGCAATGCTAGGAGATCAAATAAAACTAGATATTGCTTATATGAGTCCACTAAGAAAGTCAGCCCAGGTTTTAAATCTTGGTAAAACTATGTTTAGAGATGACATAGACTTAGCTGATTTACCTAGTGAAGTAACACTTAGAAAAGGTACATCTAAAGAAAGCGGAGAAAAAGCACTTGCAGATGGTTTTGATACAACGCAAGAGACAGGATCTATGGGTCAAGCTGTTTACTTTACTACTGATGAAGGCAGCATTAAATTGCAAGATGGGTTTGACAATGCAGAAGTATATGGCGATTTAATAAACGACATAAAAATACTGGATTTATCTGCAATGAATAAAAGAGTAACTGATCTTATAACTGATTTAGGTTTAGGACAGCCTAAGAAAACAAAAAATGGATTGGAACTAACACCAGAACAAATAGAAGGTGTAAAAGCATTTTTAGCAGAAAGAGGTTACGCAGGAATAAGATACGAGCCTAGAGATACAGGTCGCCCTAATGCACCAGCAGATGAAATAGCTATCTTTGACAACAATTCTGCAAACAGAATAGTAGGTTCTGATGCAAGCGTACCTCCAACAGCTACTCCTGATGCACCTAAGAGAACATTGTTAGAGCAAGCTATTAGTAAATCTAATGATGTATTGAATGAAAAGTTAGATCCAGATTTATTAGAGGCTATTGATAACGGAAAATTAACCCCAGAAGCAGAACAAGCTGGCGATGTAATGGTTGCTATTACAAATTATGCACAACAAAACAAAGGTTTTAATAAGCATTTTACTGATCTTATAGAACAAACACCAGACAAGTCACTTACAAGTAAAAGACTTCTTAACTACTATCGAGGTGCAATTCTATTATCAGGTGAAACTACCTGGAAGATGATGATAGGTGGTTTATACAGAGCAGCTACATTGCCTGTAATACAAAGCATGGGAGGCTTTACTCAAGGTTTTGCCCAATCACTCAAAGGAAACAAAGGAGCAGCGTATAAGAGCTATAGAAGGGCAAGGTTAAGCGCAATGCTTTATGGAAAATACTACCAAAACCTAGGTAATGCTTTACGCCTAATGAAAGCAACTATTTTAGAAAACGAAACATTTGGAAACTTAGGTGTGGATCAAATGCAACTAAGAGGAGAAAGCAAATATAACCCTGTAGAACAAATGAATTTAGGTAGTTCTAATTTAGAAATAAACAAAAAGAATGATATATGGTACACAGATCCAAATAATAAAAACTGGATTGCTAACACACTTGTAAGAGTTGCATCTGTTGTTCCTAAAACTACAGGTAGATTAGCTGGATCTGTTGATACTCTTATGAGTTCATTGGTTGGGCCAAGTCAAGAATGGGTTAGATATGTAGACCAGGAACTATACAAAGCAGAGACAGTATTAGGTATGCGCCCTGGATCTGACGAAGCTTGGGAGTACGCAAGCAATAAAGCAACTGAATTAGTAAAAGCTGAGATGGTTGACGTTACTTTATCTAACGGAAAGACAATACAAAACGCAGCACTTACAGGTCAAAATGGAAAATACGTTATGGATTGGGTTAACTTTACTGACTCTTTAGATGTTGTTCCAGCACCTCGTACTTACGAATATGGAGTTAGAGAAGCAAGAGAAAGTGGTATAACTGATCCTGCTGAAGTTCATAACCACGCAAAATCGTATGTCGATAACGACTCTAATATTTTTAAAGAAAATAAAGTCGCAGGAGCAGCACAATTTTTAGGTGGCATACCTAAAGCTATGGGTAATCTTGTAGAAAATAACCCTGCCTTTGGTCTTATTTATCCTTTACCTAGAGGGCCAGTAAACATTGTAAAAGCAAGTGCAAGGTCATTAGGTATTACTGCGCCATTAGTAGATACGTTTTGGAGGGATCTAACATCAGAAGATGTATTTGCTAGGGATAGAGCTATAGGAGAAATATCATTTGGTATTACTACTCTTATGTCAGGAATTGCTTTATACAACACAGGTTTAGTAGAGTTTACTGGATTTAGGTCGCCTAATTACAGACGTAGAGAAGTAGGTGCTGAAGGTACAGAAAGAGGTAGAGAACCAATGAGTATTAGATTTAAAAATCCATTTTCTGATGGAGAAGAATGGTCAGACTATTATTCACTACAAACATTGGATACATTATCTAATATCTTTGGATCAATAGGTGAGTATGTAGAGTTTGGTAATAGCGTTACAGAAGAACAGAAAGAAGAAGCTTTATCAACACAAGTATTAGCTATAGCTCATGTAGCAAGATCGCTAGGTGCTGGTCAATTTACAAAATCTATACTATCTAGTATTACAGAGTTGTTTGACGTTGTAGCTGGCTTTGATCAGGATTCTCAAAGAAAATCTAAAAAAGGTACAACTGATTCATTTAGTAGGTATATAGAAAGAAGATTGTCAGGATTTATGCCAGCGTTTGTCAGAAAAATGAATACAGGGGGTATGAGGAGAGACATTGTTGCTAGTGAATTACCATACCCATTTAGCATTGTCGATAACACTTTTTCAAGATTAGTACAACAAGTACCTGGTTTTAACGAAGCTATACCTCCTGTGCTTCATAATTTTTCTGGAGAACCAATAAACGAAAGGCATTATGCTGGTACAAATGCAATACCAGAAGATATGCCTTGGATGAGATATTTATATAATTTAGTTACTCCTGCTTCTGCTTTTCCTAGTCGCACTAAATCTGCACATCCTGTAGACGTAGAGTTAAGTAAACTTTATGGTAAAGGTGCTAACTATATGCCTTGGCATAACAACATATTTAATATTCCAGGAGAAGTTTTGAATAAAGACGAATTAAATAGATTAATAGTTATAGGTACTCAAGAGGTAAAAAACTCAGCTGGTAATACTTTATGGGAAGAGTTAACAGATTTAGTGACAATAGATTCAACTTATGCTGGTTTACCTTATGATGTAAGTAGCGAAATCGAGTCTGGAAGAATGACGATGATTAAAGAAAAAGTTAAATATTTTAGAGAAACTGCAATGAAGCAATACTTAGAAGAAAGACCTGATATTAAAAAGTTATTAGACGAAAGAGATCAAAAGATTGTAGACAAGAACTTTATAAGGGATAATCTAAATAAGATACGAGAAAAGCAAAGTCGTATTGAAAACAGGCAATTCTTAGATCAACTTAACTAATGGCTTACGCACAAAGAATTATAACTAGCAACTCTGCTGGAGATCAGGAATTTACTTTTACCTTTCCTTATATAAAAGAAGAACACATAAAAGTATTTGTTAACTTTGTAGAAAAAGCCCAGGGTACAGGAAGTACCGAGTTTCAAGTAATAACCAATACTACTCCTAAGAAAATATCTTTAAATACAGCACTAGCGTCAAACAATACCAGGGTAGAAATAAGAAGAGTATCGTCTTTAGCTACACCATTAGTTGATTTTGAAGATGGGTCAACTCTTACAGCTACTGATTTAGATACCGCAGAAAAGCAAAGTCTATTTATAGCCCAGGAGTTAGATGACGCACTTAAGCAAGGTATATCTATTGATACAAGCACAGGTGTTCCAACCTTAAGTAGTCAAAGACTATCTAATGTTTCTGATCCAGTAAATGCCCAGGATGCAGTAACAAAAGCGTATCTAGAGAGGAGTGGCAGTATTACATCGACACAGATTGCTGATGCAACCATAGTTAACGGAGATATTGCAAACACTACAATTACAGGCGCAAAGTTAGTTAACGATACTATTACTGCAACTCAAATTGCAGCTGATGCTATTACTGCAAGTGAGTTAGCAAACAATGCGGTAGACACAAATGCTGTTGCAGATGACGCAGTTACCTACGCAAAAATTCAAAACGTATCAGCTACAGACAGAATTTTAGGTAGAGATTCTAGTGGTGCAGGGGTAATAGAAGAGATTACGCCAGCTAATGTTCGCACAATGCTGAACGTAGAAGATGGTGCTACGGCAGATCAAACAGCGGCAGAGATAAGAACCCTGGTGGAATCTGCATCAGACAGTAATGTTTTTACAGATGCTGACCACACAAAACTAAATGCTATTGAAGCAAGTGCAGACGTTACAGATGCAACTAATGTAGATGCAGCTGGTGCTGTAATGAACAGCGATACAACTACAGCTGCTATGCAGTTTGTTGTAGACGAAGATAATTTTAGTTCTAACTTAGACACAAAAGTACCTACGCAGCAATCAAGCAAAGCCTACATTGCCTCTGTTGCTGCAACTCTTCAGCCTCTCGATAGCGAGTTAACGCAGTTAGCTGGTATGCAATCTGGTACGGCATCTAAATTAGCTGACAATACAGCCCTTACCTCTGATATAGCCGATCTAAACCAGATAGATGGTATGGCAAAACAGACCACTATAACTGATGATGATACAAAGTTTCCTACCTCTGGAGCAGTCGTAGATTATGTAGCTGCACAAATAGCTCCTATTGGTGGACTAGAAGTTATAGCAAATGAAACTGTTTTTCCTGCTACGCAACCTTCTTCTGGTGTAGTTATATCTATTGCTGATGCTGGCGGTCTTATTACTAACGGATCTGGTGTAGCAAGTAACGCAAGAACAAGTGGCAATGGATCTGACAACGTAACAATAAACGGATTTCCTTCTAGTCTATTTAGTCAAACATTAGGTGCTGGACTTGGCTTAATGGTCACTTCTACAGGATCTTCTAACACTTACAACTACCACAAATTACTTGCTAAAGAAGTTGACGTTAAACAACTTAGTGACGATATAAACGATTTTGGAGAAAGATACAGAGTAGTAGATACAGTTGGCGATGCAACAGGTAACTCAGAAGGAGATTTAATTTACGCAAAAGATCAAGATAAACTTTTAGTTTACGATACATCTTTATCTCCAGCTGCATTTAAAGAAACTCAATCAGTAGGTAACTTCTTTGTATCTACACTTACTCCTGCTTTTAACGGAAGTCTTATTGACTTTACTTTAAGCAATGCACCTGTAAACGCTCAACAAGTATTGCTTAGTATTGCTGGTGTTATACAGAAACCAAACGAAGGTACTGGTAGACCATCTGAAGGTTTTTCTTTAAACGGAGGAACACTTCAATTACCTACGGGATCTGCTCCTGCAAGTGGCACAGATTACTTTGTTGTCGTAATGGGTTCTACTGTTAACCTGGCTACTCCAGGAAACAACACAGTAACAAGTGCGATCCTACAAAACGGATCAGTCATAAATGCTAAGTTGGCAGATCAGGCGGTCACTTTAGATAAGTTATTACATGGCGATGCAAGTAGTAACGGAAAGTTTTTAAGAGCTAATAATGGTGCTGACCCTACGTTTGAAACTATAGATTTAACTGCTTTAAGTGCAGCAAACTTAACATCTGGAACTATACCTGACGCTAGATTCCCTGCAACTTTACCAGCAATAAGTGGAGCAAACCTTACAGGTATTAATACAGACTTAGTAGCTGACACATCACCACAGCTAGGCGGTGACTTAGATGTAAATGGAAGGAATATAAAATTTGGACATTGTTCTAGTGCTGGTTCTGATGATACTTTAATGTTTGGTAATAATGGTGATGATCTTAAAATATTTCATGGAGGAAATTCACAGTTTGATAACAATACTGGCAACATGGAACTTAGAAATGTTGGTAGTTTTGGTAGTACTAGAAATATTTTTATAAGAGCAAGAGTTGATGAAGCATCAATTACTTGTAAGTCTGACGGAGCTGTAGAGTTATACCACGACAACGTAATTAGATTGACCACAACAACAGATGGGGTTGATTTTGGTGTTGCTGGAGCAGATCATACCTTAAGTATTTCTAGTCAAACAGTTCATAGAATGGGTACTCAAGGATGTGGTATTCATTTTACAAATAATGCAATCATACCAACAAACTCTTCTGCTGCTGCTTCTAATAATACTGTTGATTTCGGAAATTCAACTTATCGTTGGAAAAACATCTACACCAATGACCTTAACTTATCTAACGAAGGATCATCTAATGATGTTGACGGAACTTGGGGAAGTTATACTATACAAGAAGGAGCAGAGGATCTTTTCTTAGTGAACAAACGCAATGGCAAGAAGTATAAGTTTGCTTTAACGGAGGTATCATAATGACTATACATTTTGGAGATAGTACAAGTATTGCTACCGCTACTGGATTGGGAGCAAAAATGGGACAAGTTTTACAAGATGTAAAAACAAATACTGCTAGTAGAATAGCTACGTCTTTTGCCGATTTATGTACAGTAGCTATTACCCCTGCTTCTGCTAATAGTAAATTTCTTGTTTCCTACAAATGTAGTATGTCAACTGCAAATGGTGGGTACTCTGGTAGGGTTCGTTTAGTAAGGGATTCTACTGCTATTTATATTGGTGACGCTTCTGGAAGTCGAAGTCAATGTTCAAGTGCAATGCAAGCAGATAGTGATGGTATTGGTCACGTTAAAACTCGTGACATGAATGGCGAATTTGTGGATTCTCCTAATACAACCTCGGCAATTACATATAGATTACAATACGCATCAGATTATAGTAATGCTTTTGTTTATGTTGGCAAGTCTCAAGCAGATGAAAATGCTATATATAGACCTCGTACTCCAACAAGTTTATTAGTTCAAGAGGTATTATCATAATGGAATATG
>Ga0181405_1000595_pt1 | contig 12558 bp, 19 predicted proteins | sample 28SPOviralmetaG_FD_130134 | JGI IMG/M metagenome (GOLD analysis project Ga0181405, IMG submission 130134) | Marine viral communities from the oligotrophic San Pedro Time Series (SPOT) site, San Pedro Channel, CA, USA - 28 SPOT_SRF_2011-11-29 | ecosystem: Environmental > Aquatic > Marine > Strait...
CATTGTTTCTAAACCACCTGTCGGAATGAAAGGTTGTTCTTGTACCTCGTATGGGAGTGTCGCTATACCTTGCATCTTACTTTCCTTATAAAATGAGATGCAGGGTAGCAATACCTGATATTTATGCTACTTGCATCATAAACGCAATTTCACCTCTATGCAACCTTATGAAACAGATATTGTTACTGCTCCTATAGAACCTGTTGCAGAAACAGAACCACTAAATATTTCTGTCTTACCTATTATCTTTAAAAACCCACCATCTGCTATATAAATATCACCTTGTTGTAATATGTTGTTATTCCCACTTAGGGGTACTTCTTGAAAGTTTAACTGAGGATTTTGCACCTGTCTTATAAATACTTCTAAAGCTCTTACTAAATCTGTTAAATATTGTGCATTAACCTCAGATGCCGTTGCATTAGCTGTAGATACAAAATTTTTAGGGGGAGTAGGAAGACGTGGAAAAGGTGTTACATTACTAGCCATTATCGCCTCCCATCTTGCCTTGTTTCTACACGAGGACTACCAAGCCGCCAACGAACACCTTCTGTAGAACAATCAACTTTAATTGAAAAAGCTCTGCCTCGAAGCCTAACATCCGCTTTATTTGTAAATTGTTCAAAAGGAACAGTTGTAGAGGTAGCTGTTCTATCTACTTTTGCAATTTCAGATTGAAGATAATCTGCTCCAGGAAAATTATTAGCTTGTAATGTAACATTTACCGTAGGGTCAGCAGAAGTAGAACCATTAAATGTAAAATCCGGAATGATTCGTCTTATAAAAGTAAATTGATCACCTTCACCGATTTCAATAGGACTAGATTCTATTCTGGAAGACATAGCAGAACCATCATCATTATACCCAAGCTCATGGTTATACAAATAATTATCTGCTGCACCTATTGGAAAATCCCGAATACCTCTATCTAAAAAGGCTGAACGTCCTAGATTGCCATAATACCAAGCATTTTCGCCATAATTAAAAATTACATACCTATCATTTTCACCAGTGCCACCATTAGCAAGTGAATTAGTTTCAGATGGGTAAAACCAGATTATTTCTGTAAACTCGGATATAACAGAAGCATATACTTTATCTTTTTGATCATAATCAAAATCAAAAAATACACGCTCTTTTACTGTACAAGGTAGTTGTTTTGTCCGTCCATCATATAAGTAGAAGCTTTGTCTACCCATCCAAAATACTGCATCATCTACTGCAACAGCCGAATTTGGACCCATGATAGTGATATTAGCAGCTATCGGTTGAATACCAAAAATAAAAGGAGCACCGATAAATTGCATTGAATGGACAGAACTATCTGTAATAACAACTATTTCACGTTTAGTTTCCACAGCGGTTACAAATTCTGAACCTGACCCAATTCTTAAATCCCCAGCGGTATTAGTTGCTGTAGGGCTCCAATCAGTAAAAGACTCTTGGTCTGAAAATCTTATTAATAAAGGATCTTGCTCTGTCCCAAAAACAGGATTTGTGCCAAAAGCAATTACATGACGATCAACATCGGAAACCATAATTTGTTTGGCAATAATAGGTGGCTCAATAGCATTTACAAAATTAGTTGTATCTACAATTACCGCTCTTGCGGTAAGTCCATCGCTTTTATCCCAGTAAAGTATGCTTCCATCACGAGCATTTAGTAATAGATCTTCGCCAAAATTATCATGTGTCCAGATACGCAATTCTGTTGCTACAGTCTGTGCCGCAGCAGAACCCCATGTACCTCTACCCCATGTACCCGCACCCCAGCCAGTACCACCTACACCTGTATTAAGACCAGAGTTAAGTTGATAAACACCATCAACACCCGAACCACCATTACCGCTATCACTAGCATTTGCTGTAACTGTTGCTCCAGAAGTATCTTTAGCTACAATTGTATAGGTGTTTACATCTGGCACAGAAGCTATTTGGTATTCTTGGTTTAAAACAGTCGCAGTTACTAAACCCCCTAAACTAACCGCGCCAGATATGGTAACAAAATCACCTTGCAAAGCACCATGAGTTGAATCTGTAGCTGTTATGATAGAGGAACCATTAGTGGCGGCAAAGGTAATACCATTAGTCGTAGTAGCTCTTATAGGAGTTACATCGTAAAACTGCTGGCCTTGTTCAATATAATACTTAGACTCTGTTCCTATCCCAAGAAAATCAGAACCATCTAAACCAGTCCAGTTTATTAAACCTCTTACAGTACCAATATATGTTTCAGGACTATACTTTTCCCAACCACCAATAACTTCAGGAAAGCCTTGTCTAAACCGAACTTTATCACAATCTACCCAACCACTTTCATTTGAATATGAAGTAATATCACGGTTAATTCCGGGCTTGAACTGTAGTTTGGTTAAAGGCATGTGGCATTAACTCCACGGAATAAACTGCTGTAGACCATATTGGACAGCCACTAATTTAGTTTCGGTGTCACTAGAAAAAGTTACTGCTTCTTGGGCGATACCAATGATCATAGATGGATTAGCTGTTGCTTTCTGGCCTATACCAGCGGCGGCAGATGAACAAATACCATCACCCATTTCTATATTGCCGCCACTGTTGTTACAAAGAATGTGACCATCACCAAGAACTAAAGCTTGATGTTCGTTGGTTTGATGTTCTGGTCCACCATTCATACAACGACCATACGCACCTAAGACCGCTTTACTATTAGCGGTTTGGGTTTTACGCACATTGTACATAATGCCCCTTTCACTGTCAGTGCCATCACTTTTTTTAGTATAAGAAAGGCTGGTTGTTTCTAACAGTGTTCCATACGGATACGCAGGTAAATCACTATCTGGGTTATTATCTGCGTCAGGAATAATACAAGGGTGCTGTGCCGTAAATGCCCCATAGGTAACTGTGCCACCAGAAAATGTAATTCCACCTATGCCTGTTCCATTACCATCATAAAAACCAATAAGAGTTCCGCTACCACTATCTGCACCAGCTTGAATTAAAACCCCATAGCGATTTGAGTTATTTCCATCGTTAAAGAAATAGGCAAGATAATTAGCCGCTACATTCCCTCTAACATCAAGTTGAAATGAGGTTGCCGTAGTGCCGATTCCCACATTACCGTTGCTTCCGATACGCATACTTTCGGTAAGAGCAGATGGTGTTCCAGTGTAAAAAGCTATACGCCCTTCACCCGATGAACCATCACCCTCACCAAGTATTTTGGCGGCTGTACCAGCATCAGTGCTGTCTGTGTGTGAAAACTCAACCGCACCTAAAGGATTGCCAGCAATCGTGGTACTGTCATCACGTTGAAAAAGCAACTTTGCAGACGCACCGTTAAGCATAGTAAAGGTGTCAGCAGTGAGGCGCATACGCTCTGCTGCGTTGGTAGTAAAACGCATAGAGTCATCGTCATGGTGATAAGCAATTTTTCCTATATCTGCATTTGAGGCATCACCAAATGCTAATCGGCTTTCCCTGTCACCAGCAGTAGCTTGGGTAGTTATTCTCATTGTGGCAACAGAGGCAGAGTCTGTACCCGCCAAAACTCTTATTGTAGCATTTCCATCCGTATCGTTTGCAAGAACGTCTAGTTCATGTGCTGGTGAGCCATTGATGCCTACATTACTTGAACCACCATTAATGAAAAAACAATTGGATTGTGCATCAGATTCAACGCGAAAATCCATATCCGCGCTACCTTCATTAAATACTACGGATGATTGACCCAGCATCATGGCTTCTTTGAGGTCGCCAGCCCTTCTAACAAAAAAGCGTAGCTCTGAATCCTCTGTGCCATCAGTTACGTCTTTTACTTGAGCTTCAATTTCTGCATAGACTATATCTTCGTCAGCATCATTTTCGCCTCTGTAACGAATTGTGCCTAATACATCATCATCAGCAGGGCTCGCGCTATTTCTCTGTAGGTCTAGGCGCGGACCTTCTGTAGCATCAGCATCTGTTGAGGTTAGAGTAAGCTGCGTAGTGTTATCAGCAGTTGTGATTGTGCAGCCATCAGTTGCGTTAAATGCAGTTGCGTTTAAGGTTGCAACAGATAACGAATTAAAAGCATCAACTACTGCCGCGCCAGATCCCGCGCCATCAAGGTAAACAACTTTAACATCTCCGGGAGCTATAGTTACTGTCGCCCCAGAGCCTTGTTTTATTATTATATTTTGTGAGCCTGATGTACCGTTTTCAATAAAATGAACTCTACTTATGGTATTTGGAGCAATAGTAATTGTACAATCCGAATCCAAAGTGCCTGTATATTTTATAAACATTGATCTAGCTGGGTCTGTAGATCCATCAGCAACCGTTGATGTATGTGTATCAGCGTTAGTTGTTATACCTTCTGTGCCAAAACTAAGACCTTCAGCTATAAGCTCAAGATTTGTATTAGTTGTTGTTCCCCAAGTACCGGAGCCATCACCAGTACCTAATTCATTAAGTCTTAAATCATTTACATAGGTGCTTGCCATTTTTTTGTCCTTACGCTGCTATATCGTTCCAGTTGGGTGTTTGTGAAACGGTTACATCTGTGAAATTTGGTGTCTGTGATGGGATGATTTCCCTGTAAAGAATCTCTTCTCCTACCGCCCCTGTGCCTACTACCCCTGTTGGGAATACTCCTACTCCCTCTGCTACACTTACCGTCCCTACTGTGCTAGTTCCAGTTACACCAGTTATAGCAAAAGTTGCTTCACCTGTAACATTTAGATTCCCTACTGCGCTTGTGCCTACTACCCCTGTTACTGCAACTCCTGCTCCAGCAGTGACGGCTTCATCACCAAGACTTGTTGTAGCTACCGCGCCAACACCAACAACATTTGCAGCACAGTTTGTTAGTTCATCACCAACGGCGGTTGTGCCAGCTACACCAGTAACAGCAAAAACAGTGGACCCTTCAGAAGTTACATTACCCGCTGCACCTGTTCCAACTACACCAGTGACTTCTACTACACCAGCTTGGTTCCAAGCTCCAGAACCCCAACTGCCTCGTCCCCAACCTGCAACAATCGACACGGCTAAACTCCGTTATGCAATCCTAATTATAGCATTACTTGCATCCGCTGTGGGAAACTGAATAGTAAAAGTTCCTGAAGTAGATGTTTTATTAGAACTGAAATCTAGTACAGCTACCGCTTTATTACTATTAGTGTCATTATAAATCAATGCACCCATTGCAGTTATCGTAGCTGTTGTAAAACTAATATCCGCAAAATCAGTTAAAGCTGTTGTCCCAGAAGTGGTTGGAGCAACTTTTGTAAGTGCGCCACCCCCTGTAGCATATGTACCACTTGAAGCAACTTCTCCCGTTGTTACAAAAGCAGTAGTCGTTGCTCCAAGAGTTGCTGTAGTGCTAGACTTACCACCACTGCCCTCTGCATACAGAGCCAACTTAAAAGCGTTACCATTTGTTGCGAAATTGTGTGTCCCTAGCATCAACTCTTGTTTAAATGCTGTACACATTGCTTGTGCGATTGCCATTACAGTCTCCCAATAGCGTTTGCTAGTTCCATTTGTCCAGCTTCACGGACCTTGGAGCAAATACTAGCACGTTCTTCCTTCCTAGCCAACTCTATATAGTATTGCGCTAGATTCCTTACTCTATCCCTAAAAGCCTCAGCTTGTAAACGTATGGGTTCAGGGGCATCGTCAGATATAAAAATTAATTTATTTGCCAACATATCTGCTATTTGATCGTTAGATAAACCACCGTTTTCGGAGGTCATTATGTTAACAGAACCCACGGTTCCTACGCTCAAATCAAACATTATCATGCCTTCCAAATATAATTGGGTCACTTTCCACTGGTTCGGGGGGCTCTACCTCAGACTGTCTTGTTATGACCAACCCACCCTCTTTTACAGTTTGTACTAAAGGATCCTCTAATCTGTGATATCCGTAGAGTTTTTCATTTTCAGGCACATTTGTATCTAGCAAGCTAGAACCATGAGCTATTTCTAATTTTATACCTCTAGTTGCAGCTATCGCACACCAGAACTCTACACAAGCCCTACCTGATTCTGCCATATTAACATTTTTGTAAGTATAATCTATTCCGTATAAACAAATTTGAGTGGCTTTGCTCCAAATAGCATATGCTACGGCATACGCGACAGTATTATTAAAATAACAATACCCAAGCTCGGTAGCGACTTCTTTAAGAGGAAATAATTCTAGTTTTTTAACCCGCTTATCTAACTGACAAGTTATTATAGGGTTTTTGTTTTCTTTTAAAAATTTACGAGCTATCCCTGTTTGGGTTCCCGCATTTTCAGTATCTAAGAAACGACTTACTGGATCCATCATAAACGTCTTATCAACGTGTATAATCCCACCTATACAATTTATACCCCATATTTCATCAAATTCTTGTGAAGCTATTCGTGCAGAAACATAATCGGAAAAGCTACCACCGAGACCCACTATAGCTATTTTCATGTTCTTGCCCGACTTGGTAGCCCTGCTCTGTATGCATCTGTATTTTCGCGAGCTTCTCCTAGATCTTTTATTCTACCAAGGGCTTCGGAAAATCTTCCATTATACAAATCCAACATATCCCTTTCACCTTTCATATAAGTATAGGCTTCAAATAAACTACCGTATAGAAGAGCGTTAGGAGCATTTTCACTAACCCATGTCAATGTTGTGTCAGGGGAAATCGAAACAATAGTTCCTGTCGGAGGCGTACCAGTGGAATCACCTGTTATAAGTTCTCCAACAACAAAAGTTCCAGTAGGAACGGTAACAACAAACTCTGTGTTTGAAGTAAGGGTGCTAATAGTAGTACTCGCTCCACTAGTTCCACCTGTAATGGTCTGGTTAAGCTGGAAATTGGTTGGCTGGGCAACTCTGCTAATTGTAATGGTAACTTTACTATCTGTTAAACTGGTAGGACGATAATAATAATGAAGCTCTGTAGAAAAATTAGCATTTGGTGTCGGAGCAATTATAAAGTTGGTTACATCGTATGCTGCGTAATATTTAGGTATACCTGTCACGGTACTATCGGGGTAAGATTCTTGAAGAAAATTAACATCTTTTTGTAAAAGAAATACTTTAGAGCCAGAGTTTTCAATAGAAACACTAAAAGAAGCTAAATAATCTGTGGGCATTGCTAAAAATTGATTACCCGAAGTCATTGCTCCAGAAGCATTTTTACGGAAATATTCTAAATCCACCGTTGAAAAAATACGTTGTTCTGCTGCTTCAATAAACCTATTTAAATTAGAAACAAAACTTGTTTCATTATTGTCGGTATACTCTTGAATAGAAGATTTTAACTGTGTATATGTATAACTCATGGTGTATCCACCTGACCGCCCATGCCACTATGATTTGTACAATAGTAGTACAATGTCGGAGCTCCAGAAGCTACTGTTATTTGGGTATACGCCCCTGCAGATCCTGGAGAACCGCTTGTGCTAACTCCTGTAGTATATTGTGACCCTCCCCCATGTGTGCCATCAGAAGTTGTTGATAGCCGTAAAGGATGGGAAGAATTACTACTATCCGATTGATCGAATCTGTAAGTGCTGCCCTCCGACAAACTGACGGTATCTTGTCTAACACCATCAATGTAATATTTATTCGCTCCGAGATAAGAAGCAACTGTAACAGTATAAGTAGCCGCTATAGATGTTCCTGTACCTGATGGTGTAACGGTTCCTATGAAACCTGTTGCGGAAACGCCTGTAACACCTTCAGTAACAGGTGTTGTGACATCCCCACCAAAGGTGACAGAGCCAACACCAGTTTGCATTTCGGGGAGAAAGGGGACTTTTGAAAAAGTACCATCATTGGTTACTGGAAAAGTAATAGTAACATCTGTGGTTTCTGCAACATCTGGTCTGGGTTGAAACAAGGCTTCTGGATCCGAACCTGTCTGGGTAGGTTCTAACTGTCTAGCTTTAGGTTCATAACACTCTGGGCAAACTTTAAAATTATTCCATTCTTGCCGCAAATCAAGATAGGGGTATTGAAAGCCACACCTATCACATATTGCTTGTGAGTATTTTCCTAAAGCATAAGCCATTAGCTAAACCCATAATAATCTCTACGCGGAACTAAGCTAAGGTTAGCTCTGTCCACATCTTCATAGGCAGCACGATTAAACTCTTCTTCGTAAACAGCTTTAAGGATTTGTATACGGTCTGGAGCTTTTTTCATAGCTAAGTAATATGCTAATCCTGCTGCTAAACAAGGATAAAATCTAAACGGTACATCTAAAGTATTAATAGAAGAATCTGCATCTTCAATGCGGGTTAATCTATCATAGACTAAAGTATAGGTTGTATCGGGAGTAGGCCATATTTTAATCTGAGGGATTATTTGCCTATCTACATACCATTGACTCGGCTGGGCTTGTGTATTTTTACTAGGGATATTTATATAAGTATCTCTGCTTACTCGAGTTATTTGAGTATCTGATTGAGAAGTTCCTGTACCTGTTCTTATAACAGCACTCAAAATATCAATAGTATCAGTAGGTAATGTATAAACAGCCGTACCCGAAGTTAACGAAAGGGTGCTTTGTTCTATCGTCCATCTGTTTAAACCCCTGTTTGCCCAATCAGCAAACATCAGGTTTAAAGAACGATTAGCTGTTTTTACATCATAACCTGTACGAACCTCTAAGCCGCAACGCTCAAAAGCTTCTTCGATGTAATCATTTACATCAAGCTCAAAGTTAGTTGACCCAGAGGTAGCCATTAACTATACGGACCTTTAACGACTTTAGGGTTGCCCATTTTTGTCTTTTTATTGATAGCACCACCTTTAGACATTTTCATAACTTTATTGACAGCACCACCTTTAGCCATTTTTTTCATCTTATTAACAGCACCGCCTTTAGACATTTTCATCATCTTATTAACGGCACCGCCTTTAGCGTACATCTTCTTTTTCATCTTCGCCATCATCATTTTCCTCTTCTGCGTAGAGATTATCAAAGATCTGATTGACATCCATTGTATAGTCTAAATCAGACTTTGAATAGTGAATGTGTTGCGAGGGTTTAAATTGAGGAGCTCCCTCCCCTGTGACATACCATGCTGGATGTGTTACCCTCACACGATTATTAGGCAAAGCCACTATATTACCTGTCCATTCACCAGCATCTAATAACTCTAACACATGGCTTTGTTTGTGTTGAGCTGGATCATCTGCCACTTCACTATCTGTATAATCAACAGTAAAATAGTATTTTGCAGGGTAAAACTCACCATCGATTTTTGCAATCCAAGGACAAGGTTTTGCTCTGTTCAAACTATATACGGCATGAGTATGTGACATACAATCCCAAGGTTGTGCTTGATATACATCCATAGGCTGAGGCCAACTCTCAAATTGAGTATCACCAACCAAAGCTGTTATCGGCATCCTTGCCCACATAGCACCACCATGAACATTTTCTTCACCTTCTTCATCACTCTCACAACCTGTGAATATAACTTGAAAACTTAAACATCTGTTTGGCATAGTTGTAACAGCTATTACCATTGCATGAAGAAATTCTCCATGGAAATTTTCGTGGTTGCAAGTATACTCCCGCCTTACCCAACACTTAAAGTAAGGGACGTTACTTGTTAAATAGTTCATTTTTTCTTTTTACCCTCTTCCTTTTTGGGCTTTTTACCTTTACCAAAAATATGTGCATCTACTTTGGCAGCTTTGCCACCTGTTAAAACACTGTTCACCCTAGCCATTGCCCATTGACTGGGGGTTGTCCCAGGACGATGTCCTGTTCTATACGCCGCTAACCCTTTATTATATACTCTGCCGAGTTGTCCAGCTGTAACCTTTTTACCTTTTTTGCGAGCCGCTTCAGCCTTTTTTGCTAGTGACTTTTTTGTTCCTGCGTTTAGTGCCATTAGCTTTTCCTTTCGTTTTAGCAGCAGTAATTATGTCTGCACGAGTTATCTTGCCACGAGGCGGTGCAAAAGCCGCTAACTTTTTTTGCTTTGCAGATAATTTTTTTACCATGACTATGTCTTTTTACCCCCAAACATTTTACGGAACTTTTTCGTATGCACGGATTCTTTCGTTTTCCTTCTAGCTCCTGACTTATTAGTATCACTTGGGAAAACATAAGCGGAAGGATCCTTTGCTGATTTTTTTGAATTACGTTGTATTTCTTTACGACGTTTTTTCTTATCTTCAGGACTTAACCCTGCAAGATATTTAGCAGGGATTTTGCGTTTTGATTTTTTCTTGCGACTAGAGGGAGCAGTCTTAATCTGCTTTGCCATATTACCTCTTGTCATAGCCATTACATTAGCCTCGGTACAGCCGCCGCTGCTATAATCAACACCGCTATACCCCACAATCTCATATCTAATTTATCAAGTTGTTTTTGTATTTGGGCATAACGCTCACTGCAATCTGCCTCATGTTTTTCTAACAACTTTAAAACATCATCTGCTTTCATGTTACCACGCCTTACATGACCAATATCGCGCACTAAATTTATCTTTAGCACTAGCACAATTATGACGAGCCCTAAAAGATTTACGTCTCGCAGGAATATCTTTTTTAATACTCATATTGGGGTCACCAAACCTCACAAGTTTTATTTGGTCACCCTTTTTAGCTAATACTGCTGATTTTTTCTTAGCTCCAGGAGTGCGTTTCGGTTTGTTGAATCCAGGAAAAGTCTCCCCTCGGTATGATATTTTACCGGAAGGAGTTCTTTTTACATCCTTTGCACTAGGCATTATGACAAAAATACCGTGATAGAATCAATAGCCGTTAGGGTAGTCAAGGTAGGACTAGATGAACATTTAATACCTTCATCGGGAACGTATATTGAGTCTGTTTGATCTGTAGTTGACACTATGCTCAAAACCGTATCACCAGAAGCACCATCTTTAATTATAAAAGCGGGACTTCCAGAAGCATTTGTTTTTATATACACACCTCTAATCCTAGAAGGACCAGCGAAAAACGCACCTGTTGCAGTTCTTGTAAAAGCCTTTACATCTGAACCAGCCATATTATTCTCCTTTTAAAAAGAGAGGGGCTAACCCCTCTCTATTGCACACTAAGCAATTTGAATATACTCAATGATAAAGGTGAACGAACCCGCTGTTGTGGCATCCACCGTATTGGTGATGTTGCAAAAAATATTTCTTGCAGCAGACGTATACCGTGGAGAAACTGGTGCAGTAGTCGCACTTTGCGTCGTTGCTACCAAAGTAGTAGTCGTTACATTACCGATAACGACGGTTGTACCACCATCAAGGATTTCATCAGTAACCGCCGCAACAATTTGTGCGCCAGAACTAGATGTACCAACCTCATAACCAATATCACCTGTTCCAATAACTGGAGAAACATCACAAAATATTCTAATGTTAGTAAGGATCGTGTTTGCTGGTTGTACAAATGTAGCAATAGCGGGGCTATCACCTGCTGTGGTGTTTACAGTAACACCAGAAGCATAACCAACGTGCTTGATATATTTATTGGTAAAAATACCAGTAGAAGCAATAGATGAGGTTTCAGTTATCGCACCTGTAGTGCTGTTTTTGTTGATAACTTTAAAACCGTTTTCAGAGCGTACCGCTCCATTAAAAGTAGTTACAGCCATTTAAGTCTCCTGTCTTGGCTAGTGTCAGCTACCCAATGTAGCTGTCAGGAATTACAAAACTATAAACAAAAAAAGGGCGGCTCGCAAGCCGCCCTTTTCATAATACAATGTATTAAGCTCCAGGAGAACCAAATACACAACGCGGGTCAGACACGCCGAAGCTATAACGCTCACGAGCTTTGTAACGCACGTTACCTGTATCAAAATCGCCTTCCATAGCAGTTTGCATCGGTGTACGAACAAAATGTTTGAAGCCGTTTGGTGCATCCGTTTTAATGAAGAATGCATCTGTATCAGTTAGGAAGTGATTAACCACATAACCGTCAGGAAGCATACCCATATTACGGACTGCATTGACATCATTGTCTGCAGTAGCAGGACGCAGATTAGAAGCCATCAAACGCTCAGCCACAAACTGAAGTGCTGGTGGGATAATCATCTTCATACCACGAAGAGCAATTTTAAGACCACGCTCATCAATGAAAGCTGAAATATCAATCAAGGATTGCTCGAGAGATGTTTCATTCAAATCAGCAGATGTAGTCAATTCGTTTTTAAAATTACCACCTGAAGTAGTGGGATGATCCGTTGCACACAATTCCTTACCATCACCAAGCAAGAAGTTAGAGTCAAAAGCATTGTTTAGAACAGATGCTGCCTTGACTTGCTTAGTATTAGCCATGGAACGAGCCAACGCACGAGTATAACGAGAGCTGAGTTTGTCGTAAAGGTTATCCTCAACGGCTTCCTCAGTAATCGAAAATGCAAGTGCAATGGTTTCATGTGTGTAACGTGCTGTGAATGATTCGTTCGCAATATCAAATGATACTGCAGAGCCCTCTTGTTTAGTGGGGGCAGCTCCGAATCCAGCCAGCATTACTTCTTCTTCAAACGCACGATCTGAATTTTCTTGATCATAGATCTCGGCATGTTCATTATCGTAGCGGTCATACTCCAAACCGAACAGGGCGTTTAGTCCC
>Ga0181405_1000598_pt1 | contig 12523 bp, 16 predicted proteins | sample 28SPOviralmetaG_FD_130134 | JGI IMG/M metagenome (GOLD analysis project Ga0181405, IMG submission 130134) | Marine viral communities from the oligotrophic San Pedro Time Series (SPOT) site, San Pedro Channel, CA, USA - 28 SPOT_SRF_2011-11-29 | ecosystem: Environmental > Aquatic > Marine > Strait...
ATTTCTCTATATAAAGATAATTCACATTTTTTATATATTAGAAAAATGAACAACAAAGAACTAGATAATTTTATAATAGAAGAATATGTTAGTGCTAAGGAATTTATAGATGATACTATGCCTAATGCTACTACCACATTACCCACAATCACTAATGAGTGGTCTACTCCAGTTATAATGAAAATGAAAGAGCATGCCCGCGCAATGGGCGAGGAAAGATGGCACAAAGAGCACGAGAAGGTCTCACACAGAATAGTGGAACTAAAACTGGAACTCTCTAAAACAATCTGGACGAGACGGCACATGACCTTAGTCGCTCTTAAGGAGTGGGAAGAGGGTGTAGCATTCCCTAAGATGCCTAATAAAAATAAAGAAAATAACCTACCTAAAGACTAGAGGTTTTTATAATATAGATAAAAATATGGACGAGCAAAAGGCAATGGAGAATTATAAAAAACTCATGCTTCAGCGGCGTGAAGCATCTACCCGGCACTACCATAAAACTTGGAACCCCGATACTTCTAAGATGAACCCTAATGAACTACGTGCTCTCGCGCAGAAGAAGAAGGCACGCTCCAACAAGCAGTTGGCATATTACTATAATAAAAAGGCACAATCACTCAGTTCTTAAGAACTCTTTTCTAGCGAAATTCATAGAGAAGCATTTTAATATTTTTTCTTTTCCCATTAGTTTTACTATGAACTTAATTCTCTCACACGAACCACAGAACTCATTAGACCAAGTGGCAACATCACAATCGCAAAGCGGACAATTTCCCATAATTTTGTAATAGTATATTACAAAATGTTCTCTGTAGAATTTTATAGTGGTGATATAATAAAAGAAGCGTTCTTTTCTTCCCAAGAAGAAATACAATTAATTTTTGGTATAACTGAATGTGAATTTATGAATTATTATCTATATAATTCCAGTAGCGGTAGCGCTAGTAGTGAAAGTATTTTAAAATCGGTGAATAAAATAAATGAAAAAGAAGCACCGAGAAAAAAAATAGAAGTAGTTTTCCAATAATTAGACTGGGAAAGCATTAATAGCGGGACAAAGCACACAATTTATATTAATACAAATATTACTTACAGTAGCAGGAGCACCAGCGTCCGGTATCACATTCACTAAAACCATTTTTTTCTCTTCTATTTTCCCATTCAGTCTATAATTACTATTATTCACACCGTTAGTATTCATTCTAAAATCACCAATAGATCCACGTGTACCTATCCCCCCATAATCGTATTCCAATATTCTAACGGTAGCAGGATACCCCACGATAGATATTTGTGCGTCAGTCACAATTAAATGGTGGTTTCTAGGTATTAAATACACGCCAGTATGGGTCACACACTCACCAGTATCCATAAATGCGAATGTGAAACTATTTATTGAGTTAGTAATTCTAATAGTTCCACTATTCACTAGTCCGGTGCCGACCGAAGCAACCGTCACTCTAAGGATTGCGTGTCCATTGATGTCTAATGGTTGGAGACCACCACCGAGTAGAGATTTCGTGACTGTCTGTTCGTCGTAGTTATTGTCTATGTAATTTATAGTAATAGTCCGTGCTCCAGTTCCCGTAGCATTATCCTGGGTTCCAGCAGAATTCACATAAAAATTGGTAGAAGCGTTGTTTGGAATACTTAAAATATTTTGCGTGCTATTACCTACTGTCGCTTCTGCTGCCACCTGTGTCCCCGAGAATGCTTGGATATTGACCTTTTTAAAAGAGGGGTGAATACCTCTAACCATATCCACATTATAATCATTTCCCACTCTGGTGAGGTTAGTGTTATCATCTATACCAATGACAGAATTTAAAAATGTGGAGGCAGTGAACTGCTTGACTTCTGTATGGAAGACGGTAGAACTAATCCTACCCGCAACCCCAGGTGTATTATTATAGACGATTCTCAGGAAGAATGATGGCACCGCGAGTCGTCTTTGAAATCGTGTGTTCGCTGGAATGTCTTTCTCAAAGTAGAGAACCTCATCCGCTAGTGTCATTGTAGGGGATGTCTTGATTTGTAATTTACAATCCTTCGTCGCCATAAAATTTATATCTAGAACCGCGTGGTGAATCCCTACAAATTGAGTGGAGATGCCTGCTGCTGGGAAGTCATTTTGGACGGACAAAATGGGGTCTCTTTGAAACAAACTCATTATTAATTTTATAAAATACTATTTTATTTTTTTTTTCTTTATATACAATATCACACAATATGGCAGAACAACCTATGAACACAAAAATGCTCTCGCTAGTTCCAACTAATGGAACTGAATTTGAGGTCACCCAGGGACAGAAGGTCATCTTTGAATTACCACCTAACCTTGGACTAGTCAAGGGTCGCGACTCTTACTTGTGTCTTGATGTCTGTAATACTAGCACACAGCAGAATAGACTTGGTCTTAATGGTTCCGCGGGAGTAGATGCTCTTTTATCTAGAATAGATATCTATTCGCTTCGTGACGGCACACACTTAGAAACACTCCAGCACTATAACCAGTGGTCGGCAATCACTCATCAATATTTATTTGAAGATAAAACCAACCTTCAATCTCTCACAGGATGTGGCAACAAGGTCTATTCAAATGATAATATAGCAGGAGTTAGAACCCCAGTTCAATTAGTTGGGGACAATGTCGCCGACCAGGTTCTCTCACCACTTGTTGCCACCGACGGTTCTAATGCCTATAACTTCCGCAGATATACCACACCACTCAAGGCAGGTATCTTCCGCTACTGGGACGATGAGCGCCTCTGCCCTGTCCTCGCATTCGGGGGTCTTAGAATAGAAATCACCTTAGAAAGTCCTGAGGTCTGCCTTCACCAATTACAGACCGCATGTCTCAATCAGGCAGGCGCCGCAGGTCTCATTCAACCATCAGTGACAATCGGCGATGGTGCTGCCTGTGCCAACACCGCTGGATTTGGTGCTCTATGGACCTTAGAGGCATGTACCTTAGAAAACTGCGGATTCGCGGTAGGTAATGTAATTGACATAGATGGTGACGTTGGTGCTGGAGTAGTCAGACTTCAAACAGGAAACTCAATCACTAACATGGTACAGAACGGTGCGAATGTAGATGTCACCTTCAATGGTCCCGGTATTGCCGCCTCTACCGACAACAGTATGAAATTGACCTCAGTCAATAAATCAGCGAAGGTCAGACCACAATTCCGCATCGTCTCTGTAATTCCACCACAGGGGATGATTGCTGCTGTAGCAGGCGGTCTTCAATATGAATTCACATCTTACGACTTCCACATTTCTTCACTACTCGCCTCCGCCACTCAGCATCAGGTAGAACTCAATTCAGTAGCAACTAAAGCATTGTGTATTTTAAGTAGTTTTAATAATATTACAGGGCAATCCGCCGCATGTGACTCCAGTTATTTCCGCGGGAGTGACCCAACACAGATGAACCTTAATGAGGTACAATACTTTTTAAATAACAGATTACAACCAGTTCGTGCCTACAATCCACAGGTCAATAACCAGCGCATTATCGCTCAGCACGAAGTAGCAAAATCCCTCAATACACTTAATTATGAAGCAAAAGACCTTGGAAACACCGACGGTGCCAATCTCGCAATCTACACCAACTCATTCTTAGTTGGAAGGCAACTCGCCAAGAGACCATATTATTACGACCTCAAGGATGCCGAGGGACAAATTCGTCTCGGGTTCGCTGGAGTTAGAGCAGACAATCACAATATCAATACCTTTGTATGGTCTAAGAAGGTCGTGAATGTAGGAGCAGGAGCAGAACTCGCCGTAGTCCTTTAGATTCTCTTAAGTAATTCTTTTTTAATTTTTAAATTAAATAAAATTGATTTAAAAACAAAACACTTTTTTATAATATTACAAAAATGAACCTCTACGAATATTATAAAACTCACCAGCAAACTCTCTACCACGATGATATGACGCTCATTCTGGAGCAAATGAACTGCGAACCTGAGAAATATTCTCAGGCAGAACGCATGGAAGTGTGGGAAGCACGAAATAATGCCCTTGATGATGACTCTAATAAAATAACCTGGAGCGAAGGAACTAAGAACGCAGAAGAAAGATTGGACCGTGGCGAAATGATCCAGGCGATAAATACAGGGAAGAAATATGCCTACCACAAGACACGCCGTGCGTGATAATTCGGCGAGAACGGGTCGTTCTTCGTCAGGGAACCTGCTTTATTCTTGATGCCACCACTTCTACTTAAAAAATTCTTTCTTCTCTGGGCGTCACCGTGGTTCTTACTGGACCATATTCCAGTTTTATCTTTAAATTGCTCCATTTTGTTATCACCAAAATGAACTGTTTTCTTTTTTCCACCTTTCTCTATTACTACCATCAATTTCTTTCCAGGTCGTGTGGACTTTTTATAATCATATCTACCAACTTTAACCATTATGTGTGTATATATACACACAATTAAATGCCTCCAAAAAAAATTAAAAAGGAATATGCCCCCAAATCACTAACTCCTGCTGACCGTAAGAAGCAGGTCAAGTCTATTAAGGAAGGAAAAGAAAGACCCAAGGTGGACTCATTCAAGTCTAAGAGAAGTGGGCATGTTATAAAATTTGAAAAAAGATATGGCACTAAAATAACAAATGATGCTTTTATTAGTAAGAACCTCCTTAGTAGAACGGGGATTAATAAAATCCTCAGCAAGGGGCGGGGTGCCTACTACTCTTCCGGGAGCAGACCTAATCAGACTGCTGCGTCGTGGAGTAGGGCGAGACTTGCCTCGGCACTCACGGGGGGTGCCGCCGCCCGCGTGGATAAAGACATCCTTGAAAAGCACAAAGTGAAAAAATAAAATCTTGGTGTATATACACCATGGCACACGAATTTCCTGAATTACTTGAAGTTCCGTATCGCGTGGCGATACCTACTTACAATAGACCGAAAATATTAAGAGAAAAAACATTAGCATTAGTAGAAAACTCTAACTTAGAACTGGACGCTCTAGATATTTTTGTAGAGAATGAAGAACAATTAGAGATGTACATTAAGGAATTAGTAGATGACTTTCCACATCTCAATTACATTGTGACCCACACAACGGGCATCTGCGAAAAACGCAACTTCGTGCGATATTATTATAGTATGATTAGACACAATCCGTGGGTATTCAATATGGATGATGACTTGGATTATATTATGGATAAAGATAATGTGCCTTTTTTTGATTTTCACAATTTTATAATGAGTGGTTTTACAGAATGCGAACGGGTCGGTGCGACGCTCTTCGGCATCAGTCCGTTAGTGAATAACTTTTTCTTACGTGACAAGGTGACCTACAATCTTAACTATATTATTGGTGCCTTCTTCGGCGTAGTCCTACAGGACGCCGTTATGCCATATATGACCGACATGGAACACTACGAAGATTTTGATTTTTCTCTCGCACATTATTTTAAAGATAAAAAGATTGTGAGATACAATCATCTGGGACTGAAAACAAAATACTTTGAAGACTCGGGGGGCATCACATTCCAGATGGGTGGGCGAGCAGCACGCCAGAAATATATGGATGAGAATGCTGAATATATGGTGGAGAAGTGGGGAAATGATGCCGTCAAGGTGACTTCAAATAAATGGGGAACCGGATTGCGTCTTAATCACTGTCATCGCTTTGCTCCTCAAGAAAAATAAAATACTTGTAATATTTTTCTAATTTCAGTTCCTTAAGTGTTTCTAACACGCTAATATCAAAAGACTTGTTCCAGCAGATTAGTTCTTCTAATTCTTCTAATTCCTCTACAGTCATTTTTATAATATTAGACACGATATTTTTTCCTTAAATATAAAATATATTGTATTAAGATATATCTAATATGAAAAATCACAATTTCTTTTTAAATGGCGAGGCAGGTGAAAACTCATTCACCTTAGTATTCAAACAACCACTCATGCTAAAACCTAATGACTCTGTAGTATTCAATATGGCGAATGTTCAGTTCTCTCCACAGGCGGGATATTTAAAAAAGAAGTTCGCCGTGATGACTGACCTTCCAATCAAAACATTTCACACAAAACCAACCGCAGTAGGGTCACGCACAGGTGTAGAAGACCGCATTCTCGCATTTCTTCCACCCAATAATAGAGGGGATGATAACATGGACGATCCAGGCGGCGGTCTTCCTGGTGTCGCTGGTCGGACTTACGAACCTTACCAACCAGTAGTCCATCACTTAGAAAACAACCCAGTCTCACTTAACGCAATCAATTTTAGAATAGTAGACGGCGAGACCTTAGAACCATTCCCTAACATTACACACTTTAGTCTTTCTCTCACAATAATGTGTCATTAGAGTATGGCGAAAGAAAACTTGAAGGATAAAAAAGAACGGGCGACCCCGGACGAAATGCGAGCGTTCCAACAGGCGTGTCCTGGAATTTCTGTTTTTAATAAAAGAATTAAAAAAGAGGAGAAAAAAAAGACTGGAAATATTGAAGAAATATTTTCTAAGAGAAAAGAAAAAAAAAAATAGTGTTATAATATATAATGGCAACTGTCAAAGAACTTAAAGCACAGGCGAAGGCACAAAAAATAAAAGGATGGTCCACAATGAGAAAAGCACAATTAGAAGAAGCACTAACAAAACCACCCCCTAAACCTCCACGCACAAAGACTAAGGCACAACAGGCAGCGAACCCAGTGAAGCAAGTCCAACCACCGAAGAAAGCAGCAGAACCGAAGAAAGCAGCAGCACCCAAAGAAAGTGCTGATATGAAATTTTTTAAAAGAATGAAAAATACAGTTAAAGACATTAAAAGACTATATAGCATTTTTAGAAAATATGGAAATGAAGGCAAAAAGTTAAAATGGAAAAATTTTAGTGCTTCAAGCAAGTTGGTAAGATTTGACGCTCCACACGGATACGCCTTTAACTTAGAAAAAATAGCAGAACGAGTTAGAGAAGGGAGAGATTTAAAAGGGAAAGGGATGCTGGACGCGAATGACTGGTTCAATTCTTTTGCTGGATTCAAACCTACACACGGCACTTTTTCATTTGAAAAATTGTTAGCAAATAAAAGTAGTTAGTCAAAAAAAAAAAATCTAAGTAGAAGTTATATAATGCCAAAAAAAGACGGTAGCATGACCGTGAAGGAAAAGAAGATGGAATTAAAAAAACGGGGGGTCAAGGGTTTTACTACGATGAAGGTAGATGAACTGGACGCCGCATTAAAAAAAACTACTCCTATAAAAACTAAAACTAGTTCTACTACTACTTCTAAAAAAGAAGTAGGAGACAATATTAATCCTAATATTAAAGGATGGAAAATCCACTGGACTTCTCTCGCAAAAGCAAAAAACTTCTTAAATACTGACCACGACATCGGCGGCGACTATTACGAAGGGACTAGAAAGACCTACAAAAGTGGTAAGGACCGCACAGCACAACCTGGGATGGAAAGTATGGGTGAATATTGGACTGACTTTGAGGGAGAATTGAATGATATGATTAGCGAAGAATTCCCAGGAAAAGACTTGTATTCACGTGACCTAATGACATTTTTAAGTCCATTTTATTCAAGGTACGCTAAAACTAAGGATGCCCTCACAGCAAAAACTCCAGAGCAGGTTTTTGAACGATTTTTAGATTATATTGACGAAGAAAAACTCCCTAAAAAGTTCGCCGACATCAAGTCTGGTGCGAATAAAGGAAACAAAAAGGGCATGAAATACAAAACTAAAAAATCAGTCTAAGTGAGGGTGGAACGGGTAGAACCTCCAGAAAAACCTTTTAAAGAACCGAACAATGACATCGCATATATTGTGAGTGAAATCCATTCAAGATTGTATTATATACAATCTCTATTTTTTTTTTCTCTAGGTATTTTATCACAAAATGACTACAGTAGATTTAAGACAAGGTTCTTGTATTGAATTATTAAAAACTATTCCAGATAAATCAATAGATATGTTCCTCTGTGACCTACCATACGGCGAGACGAATTGTAAGTGGGATACCTGTATTGATATGGAAGAGTTCTGGAAGGAATTTAAAAGAGTTAGAAAGTCAGTCAATACCCCCTGTATTCACTTCTGTTCTTCCAGGTTCGGTTATAGTCTGATTAAGTCGTGGGAAAAGGGTTTTAAGATGGACTTAGTGTGGAAAAAGAGAAATAAAACTGGAGGTCTTCAGTCGCGTCTTAGACCGATGCGCAATCACGAAATGGTCTATTTCTTTTATGAAAAGTCCCCGAAATATAATCGCGATAAATACCACAAGCGGATTGTGAAAACGCCCACCGCCCCTAAAAAAACGAGCGATAAAACCTACAACGCGAAGGGAAAATCCGGTCACGGTTATGACTCTACCGCAAGTGGTGCTCAGGTCCCACATTTTGACCCGAAATTACCTACAAGCGTTCAAGAAGCGACTGAGAAAAACAAGCAATGGGGTTATAATAAATCAGGAGCATTCACTATGGACGCACACAATAACCAAGTTTTTGACCCAAAACTTCCTTGTAGCGTCCAGGAAGAAAATTATATGGAAAAAGGTATGGATTCTATTAAGGCATGCGACGCATTCAAGAAGAAGTTAGTCCACGCTGAACCTGGAAGCAAATATAAAAAAGAATATTATGACGCATCGCCGTGGCAACCCCCACATCCCAGTAGTGTTCTTGAGGAGGAAAGTAAGGGGTGGTCACAGATGAATGACAGCGCAGGAAACAAGCAGATGGGTAGTGCGGGTCCAAACTGGGAACCACAACTTCCTGAGAGCGTACAGGAAATCGGCGAAGAATATTATAAAAATGTTCCAAACACATTCAGCAACAAGGCGTGGAAGGGTCAATCTACTGACTGGAAAATAAATACATTTGGGGCGAAATATGACCCCTCTCTCCCAGTTAGTATTATGGAAGGATGTGATGATGCCTTTTTAGATGTTTTTGATTATATAGAAAACCCTGAGGACGCACCTGAAAGTGTGTATAATTCTAAGAAATGTTTTATTGGAAAACGCAATCACCAAACAGAAAAACCTATAGATATTTTAGAGTTTTTAATTAAGTATTGGACTGATGAAGGATGGACTATTTTAGACCCAACGATGGGCAGTGGATCTACTGGGGTCGCAGCGAAGAAGTTGGGAAGAAATTTTATTGGATTTGAGTTAGACGAAACAATATTCAAGACCGCCGAAAAACGAATTGCGGATGGAAAATAGAGAAGTATAATATACTTCTCAATTATTATTTTATATTTTAAATATATCACAACATGTCCCTCAATAGATTAACCGATTATTCAGTAGACGACCAGGAGTCCGTTATGGACATCCGCACAGAAAGATTAGACCCTATAGTATCATCAGACTACCGTTATGTATTCAGGTTAGATACTATGGCGTATGTAGATAGAAATTCCATGCTTACTTTTAAGTGCCACTCCTCTGCCGCTGCCAACAACAACTGCCGTGTGAATTGTTGGAACGGTGGTCTTGGAGCAATAAAATCAATTGAACTCCAGGTTGGTGACTACACAATCCAGAAGATTGAAGACGTCAATTTATGGGCGACAACTAACCACTTATACGCTGTTCCACCAGCAGTCCAGGAAAAGAAGTTCTCTCACTACCTCCACAACGCTCTTAAATACGAGGTCAAAGAGGCAGCAGGTGCCGCGGATTGTGAGGTAGTTGGTTCTATTAACCCAGACAATGCCCGTTCAGGTATAAATTACGGCAGAAGTGATACAGGTGTTGGGTTCGCAATCAATTCATTCGCACTCGGGCAGAACGCATCGGACAACGAGACAATCGGCATCCCACTCGGCATGCTCATTCCCATGCTTAACGACAGAGACCTCCCAGCGTTTTTATTCAATCAATATAAAGTCCACCTCACAATTGAATTTGAGCAGGCATCAAGCAAATTCGCGAACAATATTACACAGAATAACTACGGTGCCGGACAATCCTTAAGAGCAACTGACGGCGAAGTTTTATTCAGTAATGTAGAACTCTTGGTAGATTATCTTGTTCTTCCCTCACGCATCCAGAACGGTGTTATTGAAGAGACTAAGAAGCAGGGCGGTTATGTTCTTGATTTCTTGAATGTATCCACAATCAAAAAGTCAATCCCAGCATCCACCGCGAATGTAGATAATGAAGTAGAACACAGACTTAACTTAATTAATCAGGAATGCCATTACATTCAGTTCCACAAACAATTACCGGACAACACTAATGACAAGGTATTACTCAATCAAAAATGCGATGGTATCTCATTAGAGACAATTCAATTTAATGTGAACGGAATTGACGTGTACACGGCAGGTCCAATCACTAACCCTGTAGAACAATATAATAATGTCACCTACGCTCTTGGACGTGACCTTCAGGTAGTCAAACCTCTTTATGTGAAAGACCCCGCAACTTGTGCCTCTCTACTCTCAAACCCACAGCAGGGTCTTCAGGGACGCTTCAAACCACTAATGCTTGATTTAAGAAATGGCGAACCCAACCGCAGAGGAGGAGGTCGCCTCATCGGCGAATATCCCGTTAGAGTCATCTACAAACGCAAACCATCTGCTGCCGCCGACACAACCTGGTTCGCTGCCAATAACTTCTCTGTTATTGAGGCAGAAAACGGCACCCTTAACTGCGACTACTTCGTCGGCACAACTCGCGTTATGAAGGTAATGAGCATGCCTAATGGAAGCATGAATGTTATGGTATCAGACATCTAAATAAAATCTCTTTTTATATTATAATGGATAAATCTCATCAAGATTTAAGTGTGTATCCCGTCGTGATAGACGAAGACAAACTGAATGTGAAAGATAAATACCCCCTATTACCTGTTCCTTTTTTTATGACTGTTTTGGGGCGGGTGAAGGCGGGCAAAAGCACGCTCTTAAATTCTCTCTGCCTGTCACCTCGCTTCTACGGCGATGATTTTAATATTAGAATTTTAATTTCTCCAACAGCAAAAGGCGACCCAGCGATGGCACACATGGTAGAACATTTTGAATTTGTTTTTGATAGTTATAGTGATGCTCTACTAAGTGAAATTATAGACATGATAGAGAACGATGAGCACGAAAATAGATATTTATTAGTGTTGGATGATGCGATAACAAGCAATTTCAAGCAGAGTAAGAACGGAAAAGTGGACGATTTCTCTGCTTTAGTGACAAAATACAGACACATTACTAACCAGAAAACTGGAAAAGAAGGGATGTTATCTATTATTCTCACACTCCAGTATTTTAAATTTATGAGCGTTATTACTCGCACGATGAGCATGGGTCTGATTATATGTGGAGAACTAAGTGACAGCGAATTGAGAAAGATTAGTGAGGCGTATGACTTCTTCGGTGGGAACTCTAAGAAGTTCTTGGAACTTTATAGAAAATGTCGCCGTGACCCCTACGACTTCTGCTTCCTGAATGTGGATGCGATGGAGATGAGAAGAAATTTTGATGAAATAGTGTGGTCTCGCAATGACGATAGGATGACGGATAATAAAAGCGATGAAGAATAATTATGTCTGTGTGTATTATCACACAATATGTCCTCACTAAGCGATTTATTAAATCAATACTCTCAAGACATTTCTGCCCGTGTTCGCCATCAGGATGACACCGACCGCGAAATACAGGATAGAAAAGCACAGACAATTCAGGAGAAATACCAGCAGGTCCGCGACCATTTTGAGTCCGCCGCCAACGACCTGATGGGTGCTGGTGCCGCCATTCACATGGGTAGAAAGGTCTATAATAAATGGGCAGATAGAAATGCTGCCGCTAGACAGTCCCAGCAGGCAGCGTCAGACAACGCAAATGATGCCGGTGCCACCGCAGGTGACCGACCAACTTTAAGTACATCTTCAGGCAACCAACCTACAAGAGGGGCGACTGGTGCGACCGACGAACCAGCACCAGTAGAACCTGAACCTCTCGCAAGGGGCGGTAGAGCGTCCGCAGCACCAGGATTAGAACCAATAGAAGAAGACCCAAATACTGCTGTTAAAACTGCGGCGAAGGCGGCAAAAGGGGGGTATAAAGCATTACCAGCAGACTCACAAGCAAAACTAGACGCACAATACCAATCAAACCCAGACAAAATAGACAATCCACAAACTGCTGATGATTTTAGACATAATTTAAATATTAGACAACAGGCAGTAGAACAAGAACAAAATAGATTAACACAATCCGCAACGGAGGCGACCGCACCTGACGCCCACATCGCACCTGACTCCAACGCTCACGCTGGGGCACCTGCCGAACAAGCAGGCACAGAAGGTTCGCAACCACTCCCTGAAGGATTTGATAGACAAGCAACACCATTACGAGAGACGAGAGGACCAAACGCCACTGGAAACGCTGCGAATGTAGATAACCCAACTACCGCCAGCGAGGGTGGTGCTAGATTTACACCTGAGGATATAGAAGAAGGTGCCAAGGCATTCTCACGCCCAGGTCCTGGTGCCGTTAGTGGTGTAGGCGATGTCTCAGGCGGTGCTGTAGATGGAA
>Ga0181405_1000599_pt1 | contig 12516 bp, 26 predicted proteins | sample 28SPOviralmetaG_FD_130134 | JGI IMG/M metagenome (GOLD analysis project Ga0181405, IMG submission 130134) | Marine viral communities from the oligotrophic San Pedro Time Series (SPOT) site, San Pedro Channel, CA, USA - 28 SPOT_SRF_2011-11-29 | ecosystem: Environmental > Aquatic > Marine > Strait...
AGTAAAGTTATGAGTGTGCGCTTCATTTCTTCTTTTTTAGTATAAAGTTTTTAAGTTTAGTTAGATTCCCCGTCAACTTACCTAACAACCTACCTAGCTTACTATCTTCAGGTACAATATAAGAAAGCGTCCCCAATAAACCCAAGATAGAAATAATAAACTCAGGCATTGATCCCATGTAAGGAGCAAGTATTTTTTCAAATAAATCTTCCATAATAACTATTTTCTGATCATGTTGGGGAGTTTAATCACATCAGGGACTTGAGTGACTTGATCATCTTCTTCTAGTTCAAATGTCTCTTCTGAATTCTCAATATCTGTTTTTTCCTCTTCGCCCTCTTCAGACTGTTCTTCAGGCTCCTCTTTTTCTTCAGGCTCACCCTCTTCAGATTCTTCCTCCACTTCTTCTTCTTCTTCTTCTTCTTCGGGTTTTTCCTGTTCAGGCTCCTCCTCTTTAGTCTCCTCTTCGCTTTCTTCTTTAGATTCCTCTTCAGATTCTTCTTTGGTCTCTTCTTCTTCAGATTCTTCTTCACTTTCGGATTCTTCTTCGGATTCTACAGAGTCTTCCTCTTTAACTGCTTTTTCTTCACCTTCTTCATTACTTTCTTCTGTAGGCTCTCCTTCATTTCCTTCTCCCTCATTAGAGGCTTCTTCATTTGACGTTTCGCCCTCTCCTTCTTCACCACTAGATCCTTCACCTTCTCCTTCTTCGTCTCCTTCGTAACCTTCTTCAGATGTACCGACGACATCTCCATAACCTTTTTCGGCGTATTCTACAATCGCCTCGGTAACGCCACCAAAAGGTTGGAAACCAATTGTTGTCTCAGTAAAATCGTTTAAATTAGAAAATACTTTATGCTCTTGCTCTGCCACAACAGCTATTTCAGTACCCTTTTCTTTTGTCGTTTTGGCTTGAAAGTAGGCTCCACTACCTATGGACATAGTACCAGCGATTCCAATCGTCCCTATTTTTTGAGCCGTCTCTTGCACAAAAGCACTTAAACCAGTGGCAGCACTTGCAGTTTGGGTTGTTACTCCAGCCGCTGCTGCAGCCGCCGTGCCTTTTGCGGCTTTATCTAAAATATCTTTATTTTTTTCAGCTATTTCTCCAAGTTTATCCATAGTAGAAGTCTCAGGGGTTTCACCTTTGACTTCTTGATTTTTATTTTTTTCGACTTGGGCTTCTTCTCTCTCTTCCTCTTCTGTAATCTCTTCGGTTACAGTTTCTTCTTCTACTTCAGAGCCACATTCTTCACAAACACAGGACTTTCTTTCTAAATGTTTTATCCTTTGAAGTAATGTCCATGCTGTTTCTCTTGCATGGCGATCTAAATCAGAAATAATGTCGCTATCTTTTGGATTACAGTATTTTTTAGCAAAAGCTTTTGCTTCTGAAATATCTTTACTGTGTTTGTCCATATTAATAATATATACACATATTTGGTAGCATTTTGTGTAAGTTAATTTACATGGACCTAAAAAATCTAATGAGAGAATTTCTGGATGGCGGATGGGTTATTCCAATAATTGGGGCTGCAGGAATGATAGCTCGTATGCTGAACTCGAAAGTAGAATACTGTTGGAAGGAATTTGCAAAAAATGTTAGTTCTGCAGCAATACTCTCTATGATTTTATGGTTTATTCTGCATGATGCTCCCATAAGTGATCTAGTTAAAGCTGTCTCATATGGTGTTGTTGGTGTAATTAGTCCTGAAATCATAAATGGTTTGATTGCATTAGCTAAAAAATATGCAAAAAACCCTGAAAAAATAATTAAAAAATAATTAAAATGGACTTTAAATCAAAAAAAGAAGTTGTTAAAACCGTTCAAAAACTATTAGGTGTTTCTGCTGATGGATCTGATGGTCCAGTCACTTGGAACGCTATACTAGCTAAGTTATCTACAGATGAAACGGAAGTTTCTGGAAGTAGTATTTCCGAGAAAATGGTTAATTTAGCTCGCGGAGAAATTGGGGTATCAGAAATTGACGGTAGTAACTGCGGCCCAAGGGTTGACGTATATAAAGCCGCTACTTGGTTGGACCCTGATAAGGGGTGGCCTTGGTGTGCAGCCTTCATCTGTTGGTTGGTTAAAGAAGCTATTGAAGGGCAGGATGTTTCATTCAAAAGACCTCAAACAGCAGGAGCTTGGGATTTTGAAAACTGGGCTAGAAAGCAAGGCTCAAAAGGGGTTGATTTGCGGAAGCCTACAAATGAGGACATTAAAGCTGGTGACATTGTCGTCTTTTCATTCTCTCATATAGGTCTAGCTGTTAAAGATATCGACTCAAGTGGTTATGTAGTTACTATTGAGGGTAATACTAACGGAGCTGGCAGCAGAGAAGGAGGATCTGTTTTAGAAAAACGTAGGCATGTCTCAAAAATAAGGAGTAGAATTAGAATTTTCTAGTAGAAATAAAATCTCATTAGTAGAATATAGTTTGATGTCTAAAGTAAACATAGAAGTCGATCCTAACTATATATTCTCATACGTAGTGGGTAATTCTTTGTTTGAGCCTATAGAAAAATGTATAGACTCTACAAGGTATGAAGTTTATGATGCTTTCATCTATGATTTAAAAACTCAAAATTATTTAGATCAGAATGAGGAATATCAAAAATTTTATTGGGAAGTCGTGAAATTAAAAAGGCTTGCTAGAGAAATGTCTTCTAGAGAGATAAAAAGTCTTTGTGAGGAGATAGCTGAGATTGCTCCCAAATACGTAGAAATATAATTATGGCTAAAAAAACATCAGGATCAATGGCTCCAACCAAGAAAAAGGTTAAAAATAAAGGGGTCCATTCAAAGAATAAAAACTCTTCCAATAAATCTAGTAAGAATTACAAGAAGAAATATAGAGGGCAAGGTCGATAATATCATGTTCTATAGTATAATTAGAAAATTAATAAAGAGTCTTAAGTCTTCTTTAAAAAAAATGGAAGATTTGGAGGACAAGGCTTCTGGCATTGGTGTCGGATCGTCTAGCGTAGGGGTTGGATCGTCTAGCGCTGGTATCGGATCGTCTAGCGTGGGAGTCGGATCGTCTAGCGCTGGTATCGGATCGTCTAGCGCTGGTATCGGATCGTCTAGCGCTGGTATCGGATCGTCTAGCGCTGGTATCGGATCGTCTAGCGTGGGTATTGGGTCTTCCTCGACTAATTTAAACTCTCATTCTTGGCCAACTTTTAAATATTTAGACAATGAAATAGTAGGCAATCTCACTAAGACCCGCACAATGGCTTTAGATGACAACGGGACAATACATTCTTTAGGTTATAAGTCTGATATGCATATCGAGACTGATACATCTACAGATTCTATAAAAAGAAATGGCGTAGGTTATAAAGGTTTTATTGGTAACGTCGAAGCTTCCGATGGTTATACATATTTCTTGCCAGCTTACCAGACTTCTATTGGTAAATTAGGTAGGAAGACAGGCTCTATAACTTTAGAAAAGAAATTTGCCTCTTGCCCTCAAATTAGATCTGGGGCAGAAGGTAATGATGGAATTATTTATATGCCCTCTTATACGAAAACCTTGCATATCTTTTCTTATAACACAAATACTGGTGAAGTAGCGTCTATTACTCCCCAGAAACCTAGTCGGTATACATTCTGTAATCATATCTGGGGTGCTGCCGTAGATAAAAAAGGTGAGATATACATGCCTCAAGTATTAGGTACTAGTGTAGCTAAGATTGATAAGTTCGGTATTTTCTCTTACTTGGATGGTCCTCCAGCTACTTCAGGAGTTTCAGGGTGGACTCATAAATACGTTGGTGCGATTTATGTAGAGGCTGTTGACAAAGTGTTTTGTTTACCAAGGCAAGGCAAAAAGATTTTAATTATTAACTGCGCCGATGATACTTATGAAGAGGTAGATTTGCCAGAAGATTACCTTGCAGTAGCTAATAAGAACAAAAATTTTCATGGTTTCTTAGCTCCTGATGGTTGGATTTATAGTGCATTCTGGGCAGATACTAAGTGTTTTCGAATTAATCCAGAGACTTACGAGGTTCAGTGGAAAGATTATGAGCATGAATTCATGGATGGTAAGCCTACAGCTAAAGAAGGTTCTGGTATTATGAGTCTAGGAACTGGCTATTCAACAACAGCCTTAGTCAAGGGTAGCGATGTTTACTTAGGGTTGGCTGGCACTTCCAGAGCGATTAAGCTTGAATTTTAAAAATGAAGAACTATAGGCAAGTCCACATAATTGCTAAAGATCGAGGTTTTGTATACGAACCTATTCCAAATACTCCAGAGTTCAATGACGAAAAAGGCGCTCTGGATTACTGGGGTTATAATAAAGCTAGAATACAAGATTGCAATTTTTACAATGATCCTATTGTTATTATTAGAAGAGAAGTGAATAATGTGCTTGCCAAGGAGCTTTGAGTCTCTATTATGGGGGGCGTATGAAAAAGACAATATTATTCTTACTTGTTTGTTTGCCCTTATGGGGAGTCGCTGCTTGGCATGGTTACAAAGAGCCAAAGGTCCAAGTTAAAGAGACTGTTAAGGTTGTTTCCCCAGAGAAAGTGAATGCCCATGTTTTTCTGACGAAGTGGCAGCTTACTAAGATGCTAAAGACGTTTGAGGAAGATGCTCATCCCGCTGAGACTTTAAAATTTAAAACTGTGGTCAAGAGCGATGGCAACGGTTGGAGAATCTCTTCTACTCATCTAGCGAGGGGAGCAGAACCATACCCGATCCCAGAAGGAAAGTACTTTGTAATTGATTCTTCTTATGTTGATCATGTCGGCGACTTTAAATCTTGTGTTGAGTATGCTGATAGTTATAAAAACTTTCACGATTACATTGTAATTAGTGCAGAATGAGCTACAGATACGACAGTAGGATTATTGGTCCTAATGGCTACAAAGAGTTGATGATCGCTGTTTTAAATGAGCAAGACAACCCTATTGATTCCTGCTGTCACAAGTTGGATTCGCCAGATATATATGATATCGAGAGTGCTGAGACTGGAGCGCATAAGTTTGGTATCCAAGGTTGGGAATTAGATCCTGCTGATCAATATCAAGGTTACGCCACAAAACAAATTGGTTCATAATTACTCTGAATAGTGTAAATTAAAGTATGGACGTAATTATTCAACTGGTTCAAGATAATCCTTGGTTTGGCGTAGTGACTGCTGGAATTGCTTTTGCATCTGCAATCGCTGCTGCAACCCCAACCCCAAAAGAGGGAACGCTATGGGCAAAAATCTATTCGATAATTGACTGGGCGGCTCTAAATGTTGGTAAAGCCAAAAATAAATAGTCTAGTTTCTCCTAGATCAACCTCCTGCCTGTAATGGGTAGGGGGTTTTTTTTATTTTTTCTTGCAATTTTTAATTACTTATATACTATATTTATATGATTTCTAATAAAGCTAAAGGTCTGTCAGGTTCTAGTCATGTCGCTCACACTAAGAAGCTTATGGATGAGTCTACAAAACGTTACCATCACTCATGCTTGTCTGCTGGGTTGGTAATAAAGAAGACGGGGAAGATGCAAGATATTGGTCATGTCGATTTCATTGTAGACGGTGAGACTGTAGACTTAAAAGGTATTAAGAACTCTACGCGAGAAGGGAGAATTCTTTTGGAGTTTACTAATGTCAATGGTAAGACTGGCTGGTGCAATGAGAAAGGCACTCCTGTTTGGATAGCTTTTGATGTCGGAGCTTTTTTCCTCCATGTTAAAAATATTGATCTTTATAATTTAGCTAAAGACAAATGTGATATGCATAATAGAGTCACTAAAGTTAGCGAGTGTCTATATAAAGGATACCAGCGCAACGGTAGAAAAGACTGGATGTCAATGGTGACTTTGGGGGATGTCTTGTCTAATTGCGAACATTGGTTTTTACCTTACCAAGAATATGAGTTACCTATTGAAAAGGTTCAAGGGTAGTTACGAAAATTACCTGTTCCTATATAACTCAGACCATCATTGTAAGGTTCGATAAATAACCCAGTGGTGACAGGAGCAGTTCCAGTCCAACTTTCATATCTGTCATTTATATTCTTGTTATATTCTCTAATTAAGTGTTGAGAGTCCCACTCTTTGTTAGCTTGACCACTTAGAAGATACATGCCTGTGACTTCAGCCCTAAAGTTAGCCCAGTCCCCCGATGATACTGATGCGCTGGAGTGTATTTCGCTTAATAATTGTTGAGGCATACTTAAATTTACACTTTTTTTATTAATCTTGAAAAAATCTCTTGACCATAGCTGGATATTGTTTAGGATTCCCTCTAAGCTCTTATAGATATTCATTGCCACCGCCTGGGTAACCTCCTAGAATATCTTTAGCGTTTAGAATTTCTTATGAATATGAATTATTTAAAAGCAGAATGTTTATTCTTCACGATTTTTGTTGGCTTGACGTTTGGTGTGATGCTAGCCGTGGTCAGCTGTATAAGTGTTTTTATAAAAACCCTTATAACTTTTCCGATTGAGTTCTATAATATAAGGATGAGATCGCATTTGCAGAGACGCATAGAAGCGTTGGAAGAGATGCCAGAAGACATCTGGGATAGACACATCCAAAGAATGGAACAAAACAAAAAGAAAAAAAACGATGGATAACTTTGAGACACTAGTAGACAAGGTAGAATTTTGGGCGCATAAGCGGGGCATCTTTGATGCTGCTGACCCTTTGGCTCAGTTAGATAAGACTCAAGAAGAGTTGGATGAAACAATAGATGCGGTTACTGAATCGGCATTTAATAATCCAGAGGTAGCGGATGGCATAGGTGATATGTTGGTGACGATTATTATCGCATCCAAGATGCTTAAACTAGATCCTACTTATTGTTTAAGTCTGGCCTATGACGAGATCAAAGATCGGAAGGGTAAAATGGTTGACGGTAAATTTGTAAAAGAGAAATAAAATGAATACAAAAGAGTTACTAAAGCTGCATGACGAGACATGTAAATCTTGTCGTGGGATAATGGAACAAAAAAATAGTGATTATACTGGCGGCAAATCATCTACAGATCCTTTCGCCAATTTCAATGCGTCATCTATCCTTGACATCCACCCAGTTCAAGGGCTGTTGTTGCGTGTGATCGATAAGATTCAGAGAATCCGCTCATTCACTAATGACAAAGAACTAAAAGTTACTAATGAATCAGTAGAAGATGCGTGTGATGACATTGTTAATTACGCTATCTTAGCTAAGGCTATGCTAATGGAAGAAAGATCCCAGATCGAACAGAATAAAACCAAATAAGCTATGAAACCAAAACCCAAATTCGATTTTGATGTCAACCCAGAACAAAGAGAAAGATTAAAAAAGCTTTTTGGCTGGTCTAAAGACATGAAATTCGCTGATTTTCAAGTTCGCCCAGAAGAAGAGAAGGCTCATTCTAAAAGAAGAAAAGGAAAATGAGTGTTGAAGAGAAGCTAAAATCAGTTAGAGAGGCTGCTGAAAGGATACGGCAGATCGATATAGACTGTAATAAAGAAAAAAAAAGAATTTATAACAGTTTAAAAGAGGAACTAAACGCCTCTGCTACCTTAGAACCTTATTTATGGGATTGCGTTGTGCTTGGTTTAAGGTTTTGCGAATACGATATAGAAAAGATATTGAAAGAGGATGTTTAAGATAATAACTACTTGTTATAACTGCGAGTTTTTTATTGGTCAGTGTATTGAAAGCGTCTTATCCCAAAAGCTAACTGATTGGGAGATGTATATCACTGATGATGCGAGTACGGATAAGTCTGTGGAAGTGGCTACAGAAGTAGCTAATGGCGACCCTAGAATAAAAATTATTAAAAATGATAAAAATATGGGCGCGGTCTTTAATAAGACAAGTAATTTTCATCATCACGCAGAACTTCATGATGAAGATGTTATTGTTAGCTTAGATGGAGACGATTATCTTAGTAGTAAATATGCCTTATGTCTTTTGAAGGAGATATACTCCAAAGGCTATTGGTTGTCTTATGGAGGTTTTGTCGCGTCAGAAAAAAATTTTTATAAATTAGCGGCTCCAGAACATTTAACAGAAATAGATTGGGAGAAGTCATTGAGAGATCAAACATTTTGCATAAGCGCCCTAAGATCTTGTAAGTATTTTTTGTTAAAAAATGTCAGAGATAAAGACTTAAGACATAAAGATGGTGAACTCTTTAAGTTTCCACAGGATATAATTTTATATATTCCTATGGCTGAAATGGCTGGCAAAGATAAATGTTATTTTCTAAAAGAGAAGATATATTGGTATCGCATACATAAAGATAACGATACCTTCACTAATGATGAGGAGAGAACGCTGATAACAACAAATGATATTAGTTTTAGACCAGAATATCCCAAGAAAACAAAGGAACAATTGATTAATTGGGAATGTGATTGGAGTTGATTCTTTATGATTATTGGTTTAGGAACAGGTAGATGTGGGACGGTTTCATTATCTAGACTTTTACAAAAAGTTGGATTAAATGTCACCCACGAACTAGCTCCAGTTGTTAGTTGGGGGGGTGGACGAGCTAAAGATCGATTAGATTTACTAAAAAGTTCGAAGTTAGATGGGGATGTTGCTTTTTGGTATCTTAATTTGGTCGAAGATATGAATGAGATTTGTGAAAATATCCGTTTTGTTTGCCTTCAGAGAAATATTGATGAGACAGTTCATAGTTACATGATTAAAACTGTAGGTAGAAATCATTGGATGAATCACTTAGGTTACAAGTGGCATAAGGATGATACTTGGGATCAGTGTTTTCCCAAATACAATATCGATAACAAAGAAAAAGCTTGTAGATTATATTGTGAGGAGTATCATAGTAGATCTAGAAAGCTTCAAGAAAACATGGATAATTTTAAAATTTTTGATATAAATTGTTTGAATAGTAAGTCTGGAGTTCAAAGTATTTTCGATTTTTTGGGCATTAATTTAAAAGTATCGGGAGATTTTGTTGACATTTGTTATAATCGGACATAATTTCTTTTAGAAAACATATTGAATAAATAGTATTGACATGAAAATCGCAGTTTTAATGTGGTATGATGATAAATTTAAATCTTATGGTGATAATTGCTATAAGATTAATAAAATTTATTGTGATAAATATGGTTATGACTTGATAAAATCTTCAGATAGGTTTTACAAAACGAGAAGCTGTCATTGGGAAAGATATCCTTTTATACTTAAATATATCAAAAAATATGATTATATAGTATGGATAGATTCAGATGCCTTTTTTTACAATGTTTCTCCCCCAATAACTGATTTAATCAATAAATATAAAAAAGAGATTATATTTGGTGAAGATGAGATAAAATTCAACCCCCCAGCAATAAATACAGGTGTTGCAATCTTTAAGAATACAGAGAGGGTTATTAGTATTATAGAAAAGTGGACTCATTCAAATGAATTAAAAGATAAATACTGCGGATCTGTGGTAAGGGATGGTTATTTATGTCCGAGAACAAACTGGATAGAAGACCAAGCTCTCGTTAGAGGGTTTTATAAAGATGATGTGGACGATATTGGAAAAATATCAAAAATTCTACCTTACCGAAGATTGCAGCATTCCAAAAGTCATGAGAGGGAGATCTTGCTTAAATTAAATAGTTTGCCATATGTCTTCCATTTTGCAGGTAACACTGTTGAATCTGACAAACACAAAGTGAGATACATAGAATCTAAAAAATACCTTGACCTACTACGAAAATTAGGACATAACCCCTGAGAGATATGAACATATTCGTTACAGATAAAGATCCCTACAAGGCAGCGCAAAACCTTTGCGACAAACATGTATCTAAGATGGTTGTTGAAACTGCTCAGATGTTAGCTAACTGCTTTACTCTTGAGACCTTGGCTGAGCCTGATTGCCCAAGAAGCCAAAAAGGTAATCCCCGCAAACATTCGTATGCCAAGCACCCATGTAGTATCTGGGCTGTAAAAACCAAAGAGAATATGAGATGGTTAATCCGTCATGGTATGGCTATGGCTAGAGAGAAAAGGTTTAGAACAGATAAAGAACACTTCTCTGCCCAATTTATCCAGTGGTGTATGCTTAATATGCATAGGTCAACTGTCCCATATGGGCCTCTTACAGAATTTGCTGTAGCGATTAGTCAAGATCAGAGATGTCGCACTCACCCTCAGTTTGAGAACCTCTCTATTGTCGAGAAATATAGAGAGTATTACAACTATGACAAGTCTCGCTTCGCCAAATGGACTAAGAGGGATGCTCCAAATTGGTATTCACCAGTATAAAAACATGATTAAAAAGATTGTATACAACCCAGAGAAGCGTAGAGAGCGTTACCTCAAGAATAAAGAGAAGGCTCAAGAGTATTACCAGAAGAACAAGGAGCAGAAAAAAGAATATCAAAACAAATATTACGAAGAAACCAAATATAGTTACTTACGTAAGATGGAACTAAACAAACATGAAGCGCCAGATGAATATTGGGAGTTTAAAAACAGAGTTAGCGACTACAATAAAAAATACTATCAAGACAACAGAGAAGAGATCCTAGCGAAGAGAGCAGAAAGCCGCAAAAAATCATGAATCAATTAATAAAAATATCAATAGCCCTTTTCGTAATAAGTCTTCTCCTAAAATTTGGAGTAGAGACGTATCTAAATAGAGGAGCAGATTATCCAGATGGTCCAAGAGTGAATGCAGAAGAATTATTTGTTGACACTTATACAAATACATTTTATACATCATCTGACATGGGCGCAGATAAGTTATTTACTGGAACTTCTGTCAGATGGCATGGGAATGGTAATATGCTTGCTAAAGCTGGAGTTTTGAACGGCAAACTTCACGGTCCTTTTGATTCTTGGTATTATAATGGTCAGAAGCAGATGTCTCTTATTTGGAGTAATGGCAAAAAGTATCGTAAGTTTAGCGCTTACTACTCTAATGGGAAAAGGATTGAAGGGGATAGTGAGGAGATAAGTCGTAAAATCTTTTCTGGAGAAATGATACTAGAATAATTATGTTTGAGAATCTACGCTTAGATCATTTAGGTCGTGTCATATATAGAATCATCAGGTTTTCTGGTTACACTGAAGAGTGGTGGTTCGAATATGACAGTAAAGGAAACAAAAGTTTAACTAAATACATTAAAGAAAAAAAACCATTCTAAGATATGGAAGAATCAGAAATGCTAACTATGGATGGGTATGACGATTGCATCGTCGGGACGGTTGAGAGATTTGGCCAGCCCACTATTTATTGCTATGACAAACAAAAAGTAATTAATCGCTTACAGTCTGATGGCATGACCGAAGATGAAGCGTTTGAATTCTTTTATTTTAATCAAATTGGAGCATGGATGGGTGATACAACCCCATGCTTTCTCTCTAAAACCAAATAAAACAAAAAACCTAATTAATAAAATGAGATTGACATACGAACCAACGACAGATAACTGGTCTTCTAAGAAAGACCCGAAATTCATGCAAAGCACTTTAAGTCTTGAGCATCCAATGGATGACATGACCCTTCCAGACTTCATGGACACTATGGTTGTCCCTATGTTAAAGTCTATGGGTTACTCTCAAGTAAGCATTAACGCAGTCATTGATACAGATGAAGATACTTAAAAGTATACTTAATTTTAGGATGTTCCACCCTGCTCAATGGTTTGTTGAGCGGGATAGTAAGATCGACCCCAAAGTCCTTGATCCTCCATCTTGGAGAGAGAGGCAAGTCCAGAACCAAATGATAGACAAGCAATATGAAGAGTCTATTAGGGTTGAAGCAGACAACGAAGAGCCTCCTTGGACTGAGAAATATAAATGATGATTTTAAATGCGCTTGTAGCTCAGCGGTTAGAGCAGGGGTCTCATAAACCCTTGGTCACTGGTTCGATTCCAGTCAGGCGCACTAATTAATAAATATTATGGAAGAAGACTGGGAAAATCTATGCCAATCGGAATTATTTGTTGATTTTAATTCTGTTAAGCAGGAAAAAACACATAAAACATGTGTTTATTGTGGAATTTCAAAAGGTCTCTCTTGTTTCAATAAACATATTGGACACAAAGACAACTTAGATACTAGGTGTAGAGATTGTATGAAGAAACAATCGAAGATAAGGAGAGATCTTTACAAAACCGCACCTCAAAAACCAGAATTCTGTGAGTGTTGTGGCGAAAAACCCAAGAAGTGGACGTTGGATCACGATCATAATGATAATTCTTTCAGAGGTTGGGTGTGTGACCATTGTAATTTAGCTATAGGGCTACTTGGTGATGATATAGCTGGAGTAGAGAAGGCTTTGAAATACCTAAAAACCCCCAGATCGAGTGATATTTAGCCAAATAAGGCATCTGCAATATTTTAAATTAAAAAAAATAATAAAAAAGTTTTAAAAAGATTTTTAATTTAATAAAAAGTTTATTTTTTCTTTATAATTAGTAAAAACATGAAAAGAATTTGGAGATTGTGGTGCAAAACGATGGGCGAAAAGATATCTACAGAAAAACATGAATCAGATTTTGCGGCTATCATCAGAACATTCTGGTGG
>Ga0181405_1000600_pt1 | contig 12515 bp, 10 predicted proteins | sample 28SPOviralmetaG_FD_130134 | JGI IMG/M metagenome (GOLD analysis project Ga0181405, IMG submission 130134) | Marine viral communities from the oligotrophic San Pedro Time Series (SPOT) site, San Pedro Channel, CA, USA - 28 SPOT_SRF_2011-11-29 | ecosystem: Environmental > Aquatic > Marine > Strait...
AACATGAGTATATTTATTTTCTCTACAGAGAGCATGAGCAATCTTTCCTTTTCCGCAGTCCCCGTACTGGAGATCTACAACAACATCAGCAATCATTTAGTGTCCTTTCTGTGACTACTGGTACATTATACAGGTTATGCTCTTTCTTTTAAAAGCCTTTTGGCAGCTTGAGGATTTCTCATCACAATATCTAAATCACTTCTTATCTCTATCATTTGTTTTTGTGTTTTCCGGAACTTCCAAACGATCGCCCCGGAAAAAACCAAAAAAGCTATATCAACTATCATATTCATATTCATCCAATCAAAAAAATTCATTTATCGCCCCTCGATATCAACATCGACATCTTCATCATCTTCATCGTTAGTCAAATGGTCCCAGGGAGCGGGTTTGTCCGGGTCCATTAAAGACTCTACGCTGGACAAGATGTGCCCATCAAAAGCCATATAATCTTCATCTTTTTGGTTTCTGAAGTAATCCTTTATTTCATTCAAGATATCTTCAAAGTCAGTATCTTTACTAATTTTTGTTTTTGTCATAATAAAAAGTCTCCTATTTTAAATAGTCTTTCCAAGTCTTATTGAAATCGACGCTATTGTTTTCTTCCAGTTCTAAAGACATCATTCGATCGTAAGCCTCTATATTCAGTGCTGATAGTTTTTCAAGGTATCCAGAATTGCGAAGCATTTTAAACGCAAGGTTTTCTGGAGAGTATATTCCAGCATCAGCCAGGCCACTTTGCCGCATCTTTGCGATTTTAGATTTTATCTTTCCTGCATAATCCCGAGCTTCTTCGTAATTTTCTTTTTTAAATATTTCAAACAAATGTTCAATTGATTGTGCTATAGCTTCTGCTTTTTTCTCTGTTGTCTTGATGTCTATTTCCGGATTTGACTTAACAGGGGCAGCCAACCATTTTTCTAGAGTCAGTGACCAAATTCCATTAGCTTCATGCGGTTCGGTATGGTGTTGAAAATAAATTTCCACTTCTTTGTTGGCGATAAGTATGTTGTGTTTTTTGTTCCAGTTGATTCTTATTTGATCCAACATTCTTTTTACTAAATCAAAGTTATCATCAATTTTTTCGAAGTCAAGCATGATATGTAGGTCAATGTCCGATAGTGAGTGCCAGTTATAAGAAGCAATCGACCCAGTTATAACTACATCCTCGACATCAACGCCTAAATCCAGGCCCTTTATAATTTCGTCTGCAATTTCCATCAGTTTTCTTGCAACAATCGCGTTAAGACTGTTGTTCTTCCAGAATTTTGGAAATAACTCGTCTTGTGGTTTAAGAAGCCCGCTATTAAACTCCTCTCCAAAATCCAAACCCTTATCTATTGTAATATTAATCATTTCTCATCTCCAAAGCACTTATTGCTATTTTTTGAAATTTTTGTGATGGATCTAGATCATTTTTATCGAAAAACCGGTATTCAGTGTGTTCATGACTAATCTTAACAGGCTGAGAATCATAATTGCAATAAAAAAAGTGCAAATTGTCGTCAACACTGATTAACTTAGGTTCGGAAACAGATAAGCCTGTTTCTTCCTCAACTTCTCTCTCCAAACCTACAATAAGTGATTCATTACCTTTAAGGTGGCCACCGGGAAGATCCCATTCACCAGCAAACTTATCCATGTAGTTTGATCTCTTCAGAAACAAGACTCTATCCTTGTTATCGATGATCACAGCCTTTGCTACGGTACTGGTGTCGTTATGCACGATGTTTATCCTTATTTTCATGGTCAACTATCCTAGGTTAACTAGTTTCAAGGCTCTATATTGTCCAATACTAGTTTTCCGGTGTCATAAATATGCATGACAGGTTTGAAATCGGATTCTTCAATCCTATCCATCAACTGGAACGCGTTTTGAATGTTAGATAATTCTACTGTAAGCACCTTACTATTCCATGCGTTTATTTCACTGACTAGAACTCCGCACTCTTGCAGTGTTTTAAAGTGATTACCTGCGTCCCAGATAACAAGAACTACACCGAAAGGGTGGAAGGTCTCGATCCAAATATCCATCATGTCTTCCATAGATAGTGAATATACTTGCTGGTAAAATTGTTTTGATTCTTCTTTTTTTCTCATTTTGAATGTTTATCCGCTATTGTTTGTGAGGCCCATGCGTCCGGTTTGAGGCGATAGTCAACGCCGAAGCCCTGTACATACCCCTTTAGCATGTCGGAGTATTTAGAGGTACCGTTATTGGTCCCAAATGGACTTACATCGAGGTGAAGCTCGATGTTTGACGGGTTGAAGTTGTATTCGTCCATCAACATGGCTGCAATCTCGACTGAACGTCTGGTTTCCTCGGTTATTCTAGAAACTAAATTTGAATATTGATTCTTTGGAACAAAATCTTTGAAAAAGAAATATCTGCCACCCATTTCTCCACCGTGAAGACAAAGTGCCGTGGCAAAGCATATTTTTTGCTTGGATATGAAAGAGTCGGAGCCAATAAATAATTTTGACCCTTTGAGAATGTACTCTCTAGAAAGATTAAGTAATTCGTAGAAGTCTATGTTATTATCACTTCCAGTCACCCAGCTCTTTTCAACGATGTGTTTCATAACAGCATCATATCACATATTACGCCTTTTCTTTACTTTGCTTTAATTTAGTAAGTATTTCAGTGCCCACAGACTGGTTTTGTCCGGCCAAGTCGAGTACATCCTCAAACAGTTCAAGATCTCTTATAAGAATCTTAGCTATCTCTATGGCTGTGCTTCTAGATTCATCACGAATGACTTCCATCGAAAGCGACTTCCACTCTTCCATATAATCCTCTTTAGGTTCTTGGTCATCTCTGATTGAAGACTCATATGGGTATCTAGAATAGCCCTGACCAGAATTTTCGTTTAAGACTTCTCTTACTAATTCTCTAATATCTAATTTACTCATCTCTTTTACCTCTTTAGTTATTTTTTTGTTATTATCGTATATTTGGGGTAACATGTCATCATCGGTGTCCCCAAGTTTTCTCACTAGGAAATCTGTAAAATCTTCTTTTAATTCTTCCCAATCCCCTCGCTGAGTACTTGACCCATTAAAGTGATTGTCGACTGCAGTGCTTGCTATAGATTCTTTAGCCAAATCTTTCACAACTTGAACAGATCTTTTTTCTTTTCTTTTTGATAGATCAGCTTCTGCTTCGTGATACGCGGCAAAATCCTTAATTAGTTTATCTGTATTTATAAATGATTCTTGTCTTGTGTTGGGTTTCAAGTATGAATTATAGCTTTTAGATACAATTTCGCTGAAGAAATTGTCAGAAGATTTAATTATAGTGGCAAGAGACGCTTCTTCTCTTATTTCTTTTGTCATGGGTTTCAATGCAAATTCATAACTACCATATGCCAAAGAACCATAAACAATCCAGTTTAAGCTTTTTAATAAATCTGAGCTTACAAACTCACCTAAGTCTTCAGCTCTTTGTTTGATACCATCCAAAGCAGCAACCACTGGGCCTTTTTCTGCACGGCATGCCCCGCTGGAACAAAACCATCTTCTTAAGCTTGGTGTCTTCCCGCCGGTATTCTTTTTAACAAATCTTGCTTCATCTTTTAATACTGCTTCTACATAAGAGAACTTCTTGTATAATTGCTCTTCAACGCGAGAATAATTTTTAAAAGCTTGTAAATATTCCTCACTGACCTTATACTCTGTCGAAACAGCCCTGATTGAGGCCCCAGATCTAATTTCCTGATGTGCTTTTAATAAATCGTCAGTGCCGACAGTTCTAGGCCGCAATTTCTGAGCGACTTTATCAAGTCTAGCCATTTCAATCATCTGAGGTTCAGAGGATTTTCCTACTTGTTTTAATACTTTTGTGGTTGCTTTGAAATACCCGTCTGCCAAGGCGGATTTACTCATGCTTCCACCGCGAGCTAAGATTTTTGAAATTCTTTTAAGATCTCTAAGTAGCCCGTTTTTCTTGATCGCTTGTTCACCTTGTTCGTTAAATACTCTTGTGCTCTGTCTTATTACATCTTCTGAAACGTCTCGTAATTCGCTTCTAATTTTCTGTGTATCTAAGAATAATTCATCACCTCTTATAAGATTGGAGTGTTGTTTCTTGAATGCTGCCGGTGCACCAGCGATGTTTATTTTAATGTTTTCTTTTTTCACACCAGCTAACTTGAAATATACATTATCACCTTCTGAAACGATCTTGATTTTGCCAGCCTTTTTTGGCAACATGTCGATAGAAGCTAAAGAGATAAAAGCCGAGGTGTTCGCGGCTTTTCTAGTGTCAATTACAGACTTTAAAGAATTCTGTACTGTCTTATTTGATGTTACAAATTTACCCCAGCCTGCTCTCGTTAGTTTTATTGCTCCTTTTTTCATAGCCCACGACGTGAACATTGCATATGCGAAACACGCAGCAGACCCGTACTTTTGCTCTTCTGGTTGTTTCTCTCCTGCCGCTGCCATAAGTTCCGATGCTTTTACGAGGTCATCCCCGGACCACTTTTGCATGTTAAGTCCATTTTCATTTGCTTTGATAGCTAGGTCTACCGCGTCTTTTACATTATCAAGGTCTGTGGAATTCTTATTCTTGTCGAATGTTTTATCTACAGCCATCTTGGTTGCAAAAAGAGCTGATGCATAACTGAGAGCAACGAAAGCGACCCCCAGACCCGCAGCCGCGATCATTGGTTTGGTCGCGACAGCAGTTACAATAGGTCTTTTTATTGGAAATAGAACAGATTTTAAAACTCCTCTTGCAAAAAACCGTGTCAGACCAGTACCAGTAAAGATTCCTGCTAAAAATGTGTAAGGACTACCAGCGTAACAATCACTATAAACTCCAATTGGGTTTTCCTGAATCATTTCTGTGAAATCTAACCAACCGTCCGAAAGATCTTCAATGATTGTGTTGTCATCATCCTTATCTAATGGAGACACTATATCTTTTGGTCTACTCAGAAGATCAAAATCCCCTAGATCAATTCCAGTAGGAATCTGATAGCATTGTTTGGTGAAGGGGTTATATCCATAGCCAGGCTGACAATCATATAGTTTTCCAAACTGCTCTAGCAGAAGACTTTCGTTAACATAATCTTTTAAATTTACAAGATTCTTTTTGTTCATTTTAAGCTTGATTCCTCATGATAATAAATAGATCGCTGCTGATAAGTTGTCCAAATTCCAAGATCTTCGAATTGACGACCCAGAGTCGATTAAGGAATCTAATCCCGCCTCAAAAAGAGAGATATAAGAATTAAGCCAGTCTAAATAAATTCTCTTATCGTCATCTGTAAGATTGTCCACCTCTATCTGGCCTTGCTCAAAAGACATCAGCCTGTCTCTTAGTGCTTCAAAAGTTTGCTTGTTTTTTGTAAAGATTCCCATAAGCTTAGCTTTCACTGCAGAATCTCCAAATGCGGCCGCTGACATCAACGGCCAATTTTGATCATTAATGCCCACCTTGTCGCCATATGGAGGGCCCATTTCAAATGATAAAGTAAATGTATCAACTGTGTTATACAATAAAAAACTTGTAGTTACACGAGTAACCATTCTAGGCCTGTGCAATAGTGCCATTATCTTATTAGCTAGCGCTTCGTCCTCTTTTCTTTGTGACTTGTAGAAACTAAAGAACAGCTCTCGGTTTGTTTGATGTACCATCTTGGTAAGTTCAGTAAACTTTTGATTTCGATACCCTGAAAGAGTAGAAGTATTGAGTTCGCTGGCATATTGACGAACTTCTCCGACTCTATTGGTCACAATAATTCTGTCTGAACCGTACAACTCCGACATTTTTATAATCAAATCTTCAAAATCATCTAGGCCTGAGATCTCGGTTGTTCTACTTTCCAGTTTCCTTACAAAGTCGGTATCAACGACAACTTTATTATTTTGTTTTTTTGATGTCTTCTCATCAGGATCTGCACTCAAGGGTTTCACCGCGGCGTCTGCTTCTGGCATTTTGCCGCTTGGGGTACCAAAGTCAGAATAATATGAACTTATGTCTTGTTGGCCATAAAGTTCGACCCAATGCTTATCTCCGTTTTTACCAAAGGCCCCGTGGCCACCGTGCTTTTTATACAAACTTAGATCGCCCTTAGGCAATCTTGAGAAGGTAGATCCATATATACTATTGACAGCTGCTCTATAAAAATTCTCACTAGGAAAGGCATTGCCGTCTTGAACACCCCACATCTTCATCAAAAACTTGGTGTCTTTGGTTTTTATATAATTTTTTCTGTGAATCAGATAACCACCAGCTGCAGGGCCTCCAGCATTATGGGCTAGCGCAGCCATGCCAATTCTGTCGACTTGCTTTAAATCTTTTGCGCCCCTGATCCACTCACTATAATTTTTTGATTGAAAACGAGCAAACATTAGCTCTTGTATTTGATATCCTTTTCTGGATTTCATGAAATTAAGGTATTCTTGCTTTGACAATACATCTTTTCTTTCTTGGTAACTGATATTACCTGAGGGTATGATACTGTCTGGAATATTATATTCAGATTTAACTCTTGATAATTCTGCCCGATAATAATTCTCCGACCCAATTTGATATTTTCCGAAATAACCACCAACATGATTGGTATATCTTGATTCTTTTCCTGCATCTCCACCAGATTCTAATTTAGCTACAGCTTTACAATATTTATCAAAATCTTCAGGAGTAAGTCCCATCTTAGCACTTTCTCTGTAGAAAGCTTTTCTTATTATGTCATCTAAAGGCGCGCCAGCAGCCTCTTCGGAGCCGAAATTTTGCTGTATGTTTTTAGCCGTTACACTTGTCCCTTTAATACCGGTAGGTTTTTCTTTGCCTGGGATAGGTCTTTCTTTGCCCGGAGTGTCTTGTATTTTTGTGTCAGTTTGTCCTGGGCTCTCCGAAGAGGCGCCCATGGTAGATCCTAATAATGCCTTGTATCCATCTACTGAAAAGTGAAATTGGTCTCCTCCAACATTACTCTCAGCATCGTTGTTAATTATAGTAACGCCTTGCAGGCCTGCTATTTTAGAGTTTAAGGCCCTGATACTCTTCTTATACCCTTCTGGATTCTTTAGTTTAGGCTTATCCCCGACCTTTACGTTTATAACCCTTATATCGCTTATTCCCTTTTTTTGCAAAAATTCAATAGTATTAACGATACCTGGCATAGCGGTTGTCGGACCATTGTATCCCATATGAATAATCGCTGTTTTAGGAATCTTACGAGTATCTTCGCTTACGGTTGGAAAATTCTCTTCAAAATATTTTACAACCAGATTATATATAGCACCCGTCTGAGCACCACTTTTTGTAACATGTTTGCTGTGGGAATTGTTGCCTGATAAATAATACACAAGATTGAATGCGTTACTATCACCTATTATTATGATGTCACTACTTGTGGTGTTAGCTTGTCCAGTGTCTGCTTTTACAGATTTAGCCACAGCAGTTCGACTATCGACAATACTCGGAGGAGCGAGGCTGTTTTGAGCGCTAGAATTGATATTAGATTTGTTTTGTCCTAGAAAGTTCTCCACCTTATCTAATTTTTCGCTTTCTTTCTTCGCTTCTTGAATATCTTTCTTCGCACATTCTATATCATTAAGAACTGCACTAAAAGCATTTTGTTTTAAAAGTATGTTTTGCTTTGCAAGGTCGTATTTACTTGTATCAGTTTCGCTTTCTTTTAATAAACGTTGGATCTCTTGTATAGATTTTTCGAAAGTCTCAGTATCTGTCTTGCTGATATTTTTAGTCCACGTACTTTTGGCTGCTAATTTGTAATTTACCTTTCTGTATGTTATAATTTCTCTATGTATCAATCTTAGGCATTCACCTATCCTAAACCTAAGAAGCTCCAAAGCCTCAAGCCTTGCTCCTTTATAAAGCTTTTTCTTCTGGGCTTCCCTTGCCTGCAACTCTGCAGCGTCTTTTTTATATAGATCTTCGTTCTCTTCCTTGCTGTTGGCCATTCTTCCGAGAGTTGTCAGCATTGCCCCCGTAGTTCGTTTGAAAACTCTAAACTTATCAGCAAAATTACCTAGGTTGTTGAAGTTTTCTGGACTGTACTCACTCGTTTTTAAAATGCTTTCATATGTTTTTAATGCTTCCTCTAGCCGCGGCAGTTGAACCTCCAACGTTTCACCGTATTTCTCTCCCTGAGCAAGTACGTCGGTTACAAATAATGCGAATTTTGCTGGCCCCGAAGCTAATGCCCTACCAGTACCGGTCATTGCTGTTTTGAACCACAGCTTCGTTCCCACGGATGCCAGGCCCAAGGCCCTAGCGGCGGCGAGTGCTATACCTCCCACCGCTATCAGTGATGCCCACGAGGATGCCACATCCGCAAACGAAACAAGGGCTTCATACACATCTGTTTGTTGCTCTGACCACACGGCAAATGCTGAAGCTGAACTTAAGGCTGGCAAATTGCTAGTTGTAGCTAGTCTGCACATTTGTTGAAAGCTTTTGACTTGTTCTTTTTTATGGTTCTTTCCCCACCACAATGCATAGGATGTTTTACATATTGATTCTTCGAGCCATGGGATTAGGTAATCTGTTAATTCTCCAACAGAGAGACTGTTGACTTTATCACCATCTTGGTCGACGCCATTATTGTACTGCCCGGCTAAGGTCTCCAATTCAGCACTGACCCAATCATTATTCGGCCTGAAAGTTGTTGAATATTTTGGCCGCACATATGGAAACCTAAATATTTTACTGTAGTCTGGATTTTCGTCAGATATACCATATTTGTCAAAAATTTCTCTAAAAATTTTGTTTTGAATAAAATCTTTGTATATAGCTCCGGCTCTCTTTGCCTTTTTTGATAGCAATGCTTCGGCCATCGATTTTGCTGCTTCATCTCTGGCGTCATAGATGGCTTCAAGGATCGTGTTATTCCAAACTAATCCACCAGTAGCTTCGCCGCCTTCGCTAGCCTTCATTTTTAAGAAAGGTAACAAGAAAGATTCAAAAGGACCTATTCCCTCAACACTACTCGCAGCATAGGTCAAATGACTCTTGGTCCTTGATTCTTCAGACCACATTCCGTGGCCAACTAAATCGACTATGTGCCAAAGCTGATCCCGAGAGCTTTTCATGCCAAAAAACATATCTACTAACATTTCTTTTACCATCGGCCCGGTCATGCCATTGTCTTTTGGAGCGCAATTGGAAGCCTGCTCTTTTAGGAGTGCTTTCACTTGCTGTTCTAATAGTTTTTTATCATAAATTTGCATAATGTGGATCCATCTTAAGATTATACACTATAACTAGTGTCTTTTGTAGGGGTTTCGAGTCAAAAGATCGATTGCCACTTGGAAAAATCAAGGTCATATTCTTTAGATTCTAAACTCGTATCGGGTTTGAATAATTTACCGATGGTCTTCTTGTAGTTTTTCTTTTCGTAATACAATAACTGTTGAATAGCTATATTAACGATGTCTTTTGCGTCTTCTTCTCCAAGGCCTTGATCCATGTCTCCAAAACCGACCTTAGCGAGTAACCGATTATTAAAATTACCCAGTATTTGCGTAGCCTGTAATACTTGATTCATTCTTTCCGCTCTCGGTTTTATATCTGGCATAATCTTCTTTACTATTGAGTCCATTCCAGTGACCGCAGTAGCCTCAATACCTGTCAATTCAGAAAGTTTCACTTCTAAGAGTTTTCGAATTGCGGCATAAGCCTGAAGTATATGTGGATACTTTTTCTCTTTCATCATTCTCTCAAGAATATCAGAGATATCACCACCGGTGGTCGGCTTTTCCTTTTTGTCATCAGTTGGGGCAGCCTTTCCTTTTTTCATGAGAGCATATGTTAGAGGTCCAACGACTCCGTCGACACCATCTTTATTAGGACCTGTTGATCCCAGTTTGGCGCCTTTTTTAATTGCATCTCTCTGAAAAGCTTTTACGGCATTCATAGTCTCAGGCCCGCAACGACCATCAGCACCATGCTTTGGAAGTTTATAACCTAATTTAATTAACAACTGTTGTATTTCTACGGTCGCTTCACGAGCCGTTTTCTTAAGAGTTTTCGCTGCAACCCTGTTGAACACTCCACAGTTGCCACCACCCACAGGCCCTGGTGTAGGCCCTGGTGTAGGTCCTGGTGTAGGTCCTGGTGTTGGGTTTGGTCCTGGTGTTGGATCGTCATCAGCATTTGCGATGGCAACAGCTATTGCTGCTATTACTGCTGCACTAGTTACAGCTATTCCTGCGGTAAGAAGATACTTTCTCAATGCTTCGTAGTCTGCCTTTGGCGCAGGCGGTATAGGAGTTTTAGAGACAAACTCACCGTACTTCTTAGCTGCAGCCTTTTGTGCTTTTTTGGATTTGCTAATAAACCTGTTATTCTCTCTAATTAAATCTCTCACTTTTTGAAGTTGATTTGTCGGTACATTTGCTTTTTTCAGAGCTTCTAATTTAACTTTAAGCGCCTTGTTTAGAGTTTGCGCTTCCTTTATTTGGGCTCCGACTTTTTTTAACCTTTTTAATAAAGAGCTAGGTGTTGTCCTGCGTGTAACTTTTAAGCTTACTTTGACTGCTTTTATACTTGCTGTTATAGAAGCTTTGGCGCTGAATGACAATTTGTCAATCTCTTTCAAGGTAGCTTTAACGGCGGCGTTCTTAGTTCCTTTAGCAGAAACCTTTGCCGCAAGCCTCCAAAAATCAGAACTTCTAACACTGAGTCTCATAAGAGACCTTACGGCCCTAGATTCAGTTAAGATCTGAAGGTTTGAGACTCCTTCGTTTAATGTGTTGTTTGTTCTTGGTATAATCGATATTTTAATAGTCATTTTTTAACTCCAAAGTTTTTTCCATTTTGATAACTGATCTTTGACTTCTCTTAATCCAAACTTGCCTGGCAGAGCATTTGGGTCATCTAATGATTTTCCGTCAGGCCCAACTGCACCGCCGCTAGGACCACTAAATTCGGATCGACCTGACGTATCTGGGGTCAAAAGGCCTTTTTTTATGTAATCATTTATAGCCTTCATGGTCATTGGTCCAACAATACCATCAGCACCGGTTGAGCCGAGATCTAACCCTACATCTTCAGCATCTCTTTGAAACCTTTTTACAGCATCAATTGTTTTTGGACCGCATCGACCATCAATTCCATATTTTCTAAATTCATTATTAACCACATTCCCTGCATCCGGTTTCCCAAAGGGTGTGCTAGCACCTATTTTGGCGACTGAATAGCCCATATTAACCATGGTTTCTTGTATCTCTTTTACAGCTTGCTTAGTTGGGCGCCCTGTTACTTTGCGCGCAGCACGATTGAAACGATTGCAGGAGCCACCCGAACCACCTCCAGATGGTGTTGGCGTGGGCCCAGGTGTTGGAGCAGGTACAGGTCCAGGAGAAGGTATAGACCCGCGGCAAAGTGCTTGAATCAACAGCTTGACAACATAGGCTACGGTTAAGCTTGGAATTGCTTGTGATAAAAGTTTGGTTACTATTCTTTTTGCTGCAGTTGCATATCCGCGGCCAGAAGATCGGCTTTGTTCAGTTATATCTATATCTTCGTCTTCAGGCGTAACCACTTCAGGTCCAATCGGGCCAATTCCTGGGATTTGATATATATCATCGACCATAGGTACAGGCATACTTTCTAATGTGTTCAAAATTTCCTCGACTTTGATTATTGGATCGATCCCTCTAGGCCTAGGCACCGCCGTATTCATCGGTGGCATTTCATTAGTAATCATCCCAATCAATTCATTAACGTCAGGAATTATTTCATTTTCGATCCATGAAATCCTCAGTATGCCCGGTATGTCAATAGAATTAATTTTGGAACAAATTATATTTACTATGTCTGCAAGTTGCAAAGGGGTTTCCTCGGGCTTAATGTATGTCGGTTTTTTTAACTTGGGTCCGACAGATGGATCGACGATTCCGGGAGGATACATAGGGATAGGTGAAGTCTCAGAAACAATTTTTCTTATTTCTTCTTTAATGATTTTTTCTAATTGTGATTTGGTGAATTTGTTCGACATTCCAGGGTCTCCTTGCAAAAATATAACGTTTGTCCCTATAAATAGTTTTATTTAGCGTAAAGAGTGGTCTCTTTTTGATTCTCGAAGTCGAATAAGCAAATTCTTCTTTAATTTGAGCAATCTTTCGAAGCGAACTTGAGAATCTGCGTCGATATAAAGAACTTGCGGCTTTTTGTACTCGCCGTTGATCAACAAATCGTCAAAATCGTAAAATTTTGTCTTTGTGTCTTTAGCAAAAGCAAAAATTGGGAACAAAAGCAAGAAAATTATTGTTTTTTTCATCCATTGGGGCCTCCGTGACAGTCGCATGGGTCACATTGGCAGGTTTCGCACAATTCTACAGTGTTGTGCATCTCATAAACGTAAGGATAAACATTTTTTACGTATTCATCGATCAAAAGTTTAGAAATTTCGTCTTTCAACTCTTCATAATGGTCTGGTTCGATAGAATTCTTCATCTCTCCAAGGTTTCTCCATGCTTCTTGAACAGTGAGACGTTCCTTTTCCAAATCTATGCAAATTATACACATTTTACAT
>Ga0181405_1000601_pt1 | contig 12498 bp, 8 predicted proteins | sample 28SPOviralmetaG_FD_130134 | JGI IMG/M metagenome (GOLD analysis project Ga0181405, IMG submission 130134) | Marine viral communities from the oligotrophic San Pedro Time Series (SPOT) site, San Pedro Channel, CA, USA - 28 SPOT_SRF_2011-11-29 | ecosystem: Environmental > Aquatic > Marine > Strait...
CATCTCTTACATGACCAATCTAAGCTTGATATGAAACTCTACGAGAATGAGAGTAGGAGAACTTGTAGTAATAATCATTATTAGGAATTACCTGAAGATTGTCATTCAAAAATCCAATATTATCTTGCCAACCGCGAATGACAGTAGCACCAACACCAGTTGTAATTTCAGCATTGAAATCCCACTTATTAATAACAACACCTTGAGTATTAGAACTTTCACCTCTGATAATTGATCCTACTGAAAATTCCTTAGGTGTTATCAATTTGAGTTCATTAAATTCACTTTTCCAAGACTCAACAATACCACTCAATTGGCCACTAGTAACTGTTTCTCCAACGAAAAAGTCATTAGTCGTTAAAGATACATCAAAGATTGGGAAATGAGTCTCAGGAATGACTCTACCCACAGTCCCTGACTGAACTGCACCTGGAACCTGGCCAGTTTCTAGTGAACTAGACAAACTATATTCAATATATGCTCCACTACCACCAAGTTTTGGTAAAACCGCAGTTACAGGGAAGAGAGTATAATTATAATCTACAGAATTGTAACCAACTCCACTAGAACCGGTTCCAATGTTGATATTTTCAACTAAGATATTCTCACCAACAACAAATGGAAACTCTCTAGGTGTACTAAATTGTTGATTTAAATAAAGTCTTACAGTTTTAGTAGGATTATCAAATGACAATGTAGAGATACCAACACCATTAGAGTTTTGAGTTGGAATAAATTTAGGTTTAATCTCATACATCCCGGTAGTATTATTCAAGATTTTTACTTGAGTATCACCAAGTTTATATTCAAGATCAACTTCAGGAAGAATCGTATTAGTGTATCCATCAATAACAACAAGTTTTGCTGGTGAAAGATAATTTCTTCCAATAGAACTAATACCAATTGATTCAAAAGAATTAAGTGACTTCATCTCCAGAATTTCTGGAAGATTAGCTATAGGTCTTAAAGTTTGATCAGTTGGATAATCAAATCCAATGTTATCAGAATTAAATTTACTCCTAAGAATCTTACCAATGTTATTAGATCTTGGTTTTAAAATTGCATTAGTACCAATACCACTAATGATATTGATGACTTTAGGTATTCTGGAATAATTGATACCAGGATTGGTTAAATCAATCTTAGAAATTTCACCATATGTTTTAGTAGAATTAGTAATATAGGAAGAAACAGAGTTTAATTTTGTATAAGTTGTTGTCTCTGGATCTTTTGTTAATTGATAGGAAAATGTAGTAGAACTAGTTCCAGTAATTGTATACTCACCATCAAAATTACTCAATTCTACATTGATTTGATTGAATGGTGAAAGTGAGTCTCTATCAATTACGATACCAATTTTTGTTATAAAATTAAAATCTTTATTAATTGGATCAAATTTATAATACAATCTAGAAGAAACATCATCAGTTAATTCAATTGTGAGATTAGCAGTAGAAGTTATACCAACTATTCCAGAAGTTGTGACCTCAAAAGACTTATCTTCTTTTTTTCCAGTTGTTAAAAATTCTTTACTAAAATTTTGATCAAGATACGCACTCATCTTGAATGCTGGATAACTTACACCATTTGAAAGGAAAGAAAGTGATGAGTCACTCAAATCAAATTTAAGATTATTATTTTTTCTAGATATGACAAGAGGATTGATCTTTGAAATTGTACCTCCATTTCCCCCGGAAGTAATATTGACAAATCTTGGTTCTTCCCTAGTGACTTCAAATTTTTCAGTGACAAGTTTAATATCATTATTATCAAATGGGACAACATAATACATCTTATTATCAACAAGACCACCAGTTGGATCATCAGAGGTATGAATGACCTTATCACCAAGGATAAAATTGTGATTTGATATAGTAATTGAATTTAATTGAGTATTGACCTTATCAGAAGCAAATCCAACTGGATTGAATACAATTCTTCTGTTATAATCGTTATATCTGACATCAACAACTTGTTCATAAGTTGGTTTGACCGCCATTCTAACTTTATCATTTGACAAAAGGCCGTGTGTTGAAGCCGTAGACACAGTTACGACATTATTGGTGACACTTCCCCTTAAAACATCACCTCTAGATGTTTTAAGACTATGATAGTCACCAGTTCCGATACTATTGAAGTAAAGGAGACCACTTGTAGTTCCAACTCCAACATATTCATCTGTGAGGGTTGAAAGACCAACCTTATGGGATGAAATACCAATCAGATTTTTGTCAATTGGAGTAGCATATAAAGTATCATACTCAGTTAGATTTACATAACCATTAGATGTAAAACCATTCCAGACTTGGAGAGATGATCCACTATTAGTGAAGTAGTCAACTCTTTCATTAAATTTTAGACCATGATTCTCATAGTAAATTGCCTGTGTTGGAATGAAAACTACAGATGCACCAATACCTGGATTTCTAAATGTAACTAAAGTGCCAACACCATTACCTGACGTTGTACCAACACCAACAGATTCTGAAGGATCAAAGTAAAACTCCTCATTGATTCTGAAATATTTTTCAGTAGAAATAGATCCTACATTGATTGCAAACTTTCTAGGATTTTCACGAAGAACAGAACTATTAGTGTGAGCAGAACCAACTGTTCCCTCTACTGCTCTGAGAACACGAATTCTTTTTGTCTCACTATCAATATTCAGAACTTTTACCTTTTCAGTTCCAATTCCAAGAATGTCATTTGGTCTTATGAATGGATAATCAAAAAGTCCAGAAGCATAGAAATATGTGGTAAATCCAGTGGTAGATGTAGAACCAATACCTAATGTAACTACAAGAGTTTCAGTTCTGACTCCAACCTGATGTATTCCACCAAATCCTTTGTAGTATGATGAAAGGTTGTTAATATTTACAATATCTTTATTTTTGAGACCATGTGGTTCAGTACCAAATCCAATATATTGATTTGAATTATTTTTAATAAATTCAATATTTGCAATTTGAGTGGATTCGACATTTATTGTGTCAATTTCTCTACCTTGAATGTGAGAAACTTTAGCTTGGGCGCCACTTTCTATTCCATCCTGTTCGGATTCAAATACTAATCTATCATTAACTTGATAATTACGACCACCAGTAAAAATTCCAATTTCATTCAAGGAACCAAGTGAAACTCCTGTAATGTTAATTGATTGTTCTTTGATTTTATTTGAATCAAACAAATAATCATATCCACTAAATTTATCATTAGTGTTGTAAGTTGATGTATTTCTTAACCAGTTATCAGATTGAATATCATAATCTATCTGATTAGATGTACTTCTATAGTTGAATTTATTTCTTTCAGCGAAAAAGGAGTCTCCAATAACATATGGGAACTTTGGTTTCTTATACTTTCTAAAAGGTCCATAACCGTCTGTAACGGTCTCTACCGTAGTAAAGTAAGCATATACACCCTCAGGGTAATCTGGGGTTATACAGAACCTTCCATTGTGAATGTCCAGATCACCAGAATTAGTAAATTTATAATCCTCAATAAAGAAACCTTCAGGGAATATACCAATTGGTGGTCTATTTGTAGTGTCTACCTTCATCTCATATCCAGATATCATTTGTTTGATAATTCCACCATCTGGATTCGTATAACCATACGGACCATAAATTGGACAACTATCATAGGCCCATCCAACAATTGGTGAGTGTGATGTATTGTCAACCTCTATTCCATTTAATTTTTGTAAATCTGGTATTCCATAATATTTCTTACCACTATTGAGGAGAACATAAGTATTCTCTCTTAAACTTCTAGGCGTATAAATGTGACAATATTGAGTGATATCTCTACTAATATTTTCTTCAACAATTCCATCATCATTTTTAATTTTGTCAAAATTTCTTTCGAACAGATTTACATTCCACTCGTTAATATCAAACTTTACTAAGGCATTGACACCGGGATTTTCAATTGTGATACTAGTTTTGCCCGCAACATAATCTATACCAGAATTGACTATTTTAACCTCAATTAGTTTACCATCACTAATAATTGGAGACAGTTTGGCATAGTTGCCAGGTCCATTAATGACTAAGTTTGGTGGAGAAGTATAATTATTACCTTGATTATTAACTACTACATCAACAATTTTTCCATTGTTAATAACTGGTTCTACTTGAGCTAAGACCCCATTCTCAAACGAAAAATTAGGTTGTCTATCGAAATTAAGAATATCTGATGAACCATATTCAACACCTCCATTCGTCAGGTCAATAGAATCAATAGATCCTCTGAATACTGGTTGAACTTGGCACTGGAAACTCTGACCAGAACGACTATCAATACCAGTAACACCATTAACAGATACAACAATTGGTTTGTAATTAAAAGTTCCCTCACCGGTACTTGTAATATCAACAATAATGTTTTTATCAAAAAAGTAACTTAAAACAGTACCACCAACACCCACCTCGCTTAATGAGAATGAATTATCATCAATTTTTCTTACATAATAATCTTTTGATTCTACAATACCAGATACTGCACTTGACCCAGAGGTATATCTGATAATTTCTTTAGTTTTGTAACCATGATTTTTAATTTGAAAACTATTTGTAGCAGTTGAAATGCCAGTTGATACAATCTTTCTTTCCTTGTTCTTAAAACCAGAACCAGGATTGGTGACAATAATACTTCCTACAACATTTTTTTTCTCAGCTGACTTTATACTCTGAATTCCCAATCCAAATTGACCAAGGGTTACAGGATTAATACCAGCTCGAGAATCAGTCGTATTGTTGTGAAGTGTTATAGTAAAATTATCAACAATATCAACAAAATAGGAAGAGTTTGTAGATAAACCACTAACACCTTTCATTCCCCTTGAATTGTAAATTACTCTCTCATCTTGTTTAAACTTATGGAATGAGCTAAATCCAATTTGATCATTTGTAAGATTAAGATTGCCGTTGAACTCTGTATTGATATTAACTTCGTAAACAATTTGAGTAAGGTTTACTACAGCCTGAGCATCTGTATCGGGATTGCCACCATCGATAGTAACTATTGGTGTATTTTGAAAATCAAAACCACTATCAGTAACGTCAATTCTTTCAAGATTTCCCTCGACTGCAACTGTACCAGTTGCACCAGAACCCACCGAATCACTAATAATAAATTTTGGAGGACTGATTATATCATATCCTGACCCACCATTAGTTACTATTAATTTTCTAATTGGTCCATAAAAAACTGAATCATTTGATTTGTAATTGAGAAGTTCAACACCATTGATGAACATCCCATTGAAACCAGGGAGAGTTGTGGAAGGACCAAATCCTTTATTAATTAATTTTGTAAACTTTCTAAAAATTCCTTGTGGTTCAATAGGTTTTTGATAAAATTTAAAATAAGTAAATACGTTATCAGTTACAGTTCCAGAAAAAGTTACATACTTGTCTTTGAACAGATCAGCCCTACTTTTTGACAACTTTATTGAAGTTTTATTATAAATTCTCACATAATAGACGGATTCATCTAAATTCTCAAACTGACTTATCGTGATGTTTGTAGAAGAAGTTCCATCTGGAAAAGTCGTCGTATTTACAATTCTTCCTGCAGAATATTGAACAGTATCTCCAGTATAGAAACCATGATTGACCCCAAAGTCAATAATATCATTACCATCAGGAGAAGATGATCCAGAGAATGTTAATGTTTTATTATATGGATCAGTTGGTGTATCTTTATATAATGGAAGTGAATTTGATGCAATAAGAATATCCCCATCAAAGTTAGAATAGGTATCTTGTACATTTGCAATATACTTGTTAAGAAAATTATATTCTCTAGAGTTTACCTTAAGGGTTTGATTCTCAACTTTCCAAAAATTATCAACATTCAGTTTGAGGGGTGATTTAACGATAAAAGTATTTTCGGAAATAATTGATGTAACATCGACAGGAACAATATTACTATCGTCATCAGACAGTAAAAGATTGTACCCAGGTCTAATATGATTAGTGTCGTATGTAGTTACAGAATATTTGTTTTCAAGAACGTCAGTTACTTCAATCGATTGAACATCATAGTGAGATTTAGTATTGTTTAACCATTCTGATGAATTGATCGAGACATCTTCAATACCAAGAGACTGAATATGAACAGTGTCATTTTTTTCATAAAGATGACTGTTTGGATCTACTTTTAATTCTTTTAGAGTCGAAGTAATCTTTACTCTTATTTCTTCATCAGTACCAATACCAACATATGCATAAGAGTAATCACTAAACCTTATATCTGTCTTTTTACCTAATACACTTGGAACAGGATCAACGTTTAAAAATTGATTTATACTTTTTCCATTATAATTAATTTCTATCTCATTATTGTCGATATCGAGAATTTCAAGTTTTCCAGTTTCGGGAAAACTTACTGTTGAATCAACATCAATAATTGTTGATCCAGTTGCAACTTGTGTTAAAATTTTTGTTTTTGGGTTTGACTTAAAATAACCATACAATGAACCATCAGTATTGATATCTCTATCGTACCCATAATCAATACTAAGTTGATAATACTCACCGTCACCATACTGAATCTGAGAAACATGAGTTACCGTTCCACGAGCATCAGTAGAATCTTGAAAAAGTGTAAGACTTTGGAGGTCTAATGGATTACCAATATCTTTTTTTACAACAATATCTTGAGTTACATTGTAAGATGCATCAGATGGACTGAACAGAAATTGACTCGGGCGAATGATATCAACAGTTTCACCAAAGAGAGCTTTGAAAAGTATTTTATACGATAAGTCTGTTCCTTTTGTCTTATAAAAACTGTCACTATTGATGATGAAATTCTTTTGATTTGTTTTTAAATCTCTATTACCAAATCCTGGACTAATTTGAGTCTTTAACTTTTTGAAAAACTCTTGTAAAAACAGAACATTTAAATTATGAACTACATCACCTGATGTATGATCATCTGGTACTGTAGAATTTTCAAATTTTAATCTATCTGGAATACTAGATGTATAGGAACTGGTTCCACTAAATCCTCTCTGGCAATTTTGAAATGTAGTGAAAGTTTTTGTTTCATACATTATAATCTCATCACCAATTTTGATGAGACCATTCCTATCTAAAAATCCCTCAGTATTACCTTCTACAACAATATCTTGAGCTACAGAATCAATGTCAGTTCTTAGTTTTGCATTAGATACTAAGTTAGTAAGATTACTAACATTTACATACTTGTCAATATTCTGCAATAGATCAAGTGTAGCACCTTTAGTTTCCTGAGAAACATAGTACTGTTCCAGGAATTCTGAAAGAAGAGGAAAGTCCTCCTTCACAAAAGATGGAAGTTGACTCGCAACTATATCTTGAAATTTGACTCTGTCTATTGACATTATTTTACAATCTTAGTAGGATGAACCTGATGAACCTGATGAACTAGAACTTGATGAACTAGAACTTGATGAACTAGAACTTGATGAACTAGAACTCGATGTCGTAGACACACGGGTTGTATTCAATCTAGAAACAGTTTGATCATTTACAGATGTTTCTGTTGATGAGATGATAGAGTGCCCCCCTTTACCACGAACCAAGCTTCCACTTGAATAACTTGAAGATACGGTGTAAGTACTACCTGACACATCACTTCCTGAAGATATTGAATCAGGAATTGGAGTTATATTCAATTTGGAGGGATCCATTTGTAAGTAAAGGTCTTGAAGACCAATTATATCGTTTGAATGAGGACAAGCTGAAACTTCAATGAGAGAAGTGCCACGAAAGACTTCTGTTGATATCACATTCAATGGATTCAAACTAATGAGTCCTTTAACATAATCAATAGTTCCGATGTTGTTCTTAACAACAACTGGTTCAGTTGGTGAGATTAATTTAAACAAGAAAATTGTTCCTGTTCTCAAATCCGCATTTGGTGAATCACTCATGTAAACAGTTCCACTAATACCACTTACAGTAAAACCAGAAGTTTTAACATTGAAACCAATTTGATTCTTGATGTGAATTTGATTTCCAAATCCAATACTATACTCTACGAACTGATTTGGAAAAGGTGATAAATCTCTTCTCATATGAATTATAGTAATGTTCGACGTAATGAATTCATTACTATCGTCAACCACTTTAATGAATTTACTATATTTAAATCTAGCCCCAAACTTATTTAACTGAGTAGAATTGGCGTAGTTTATGATATTATTAGTCACCGAAGTTACTAATTGTGATGGCCCTGATGTTAGGTTGGAATTATAATAGACATTAGTATCAACTTCAATAAACAAATACTTTAAATCAATGATTTCTGATACAATACCAGCTACAGAGTATTTTCTAAGTTCAAGTTGAAGACGCCTCTTTACCTCATCAGATATGAATACCCCATTGTGTGGTTTGATGCTGACAAATACCTTTCCATATTGTGGTGGATTAGTTTCTTCCCCACCATATGCTGATACTGATTCAGCTTCGGGGTAGATTCTTGGGATGAGTGTTTCAAAATCAGTTGTTGTTACAGCTCTGTTCTGGGATGCATAGATGTTGGGTGCGAATTTCTTAATTGATTCAACGCTTTCAATTTCTTCTCCACCATATGAACTTTCATTGATTGTTAAACCAGAAATACCAGAAGAAATAATACTACCATTTTGATCATTAAGTGTTCCAACATATGAAAAGTTAGAAAGACCATTTGCTACTGATCCACTACAAGACAAATAATTGACTTCAATTTGTTTTGGTTCTTCTATAGATTTACCAAACACACCGTCACCGAACAACAATTCATATGTTTCTCCTTCTGATTCTCTTAAAAAGTAAAGAGGTGTATTTTCATCAACATTAATCAAATTATCATATTGTGTATATTTTCTTGTGGTGCTGGATCTTGCAGAGTCTCTTACAAGTACCCTAATATTATTAGTATCAATTCCAGAATTTGGTAAAATATATGTTTGGTTTGGATTACTTGAATTTACAACAAATACTGAATTTAAATATGAACCTTCACACACATTAATATTATCAAATACAGCTGTACCAGTTGAGTCAACAGGGACAGTAATGTCCTCCATGATACAAAAAGTAAATGATTGTTTATTGAAGTTTGAAGCACTCAGTGCAACAGGACCAGCTTTGAGTGTTATTATCGAAACATTAGAATTTGATGCATCAACTGAAAAACTAATATTACATTTACTTGATTTTCTTGATCTGGGAAGATATCCAATATTTCTTGCAATCGATACAACATTCTCTCTCAGTGTCGCACTATCAAGAAACACTTCATTCGACACCATATTGGCGTTGTATGAAGAGATATATGTGTTATATGCTAATGTGTCTATGATGGTCGATAGGTTCGATCCTTCAAAGTCATAATCCGTGAAATTGGAATTAACTCTGAGGTAATCTTTGATGGATTGTTTAATCTCATCAAAATCGACATTACTGAAATTTACTAAAGGCATTTTACCTAGTGGGTTCTAATGCGAACTGGAGTTGTTGTGTGTCTGACTCAATACCAATAATATTATATGTGATTGTTACATTGAACTCATGTGAGTCAAAGTCAGGTGTCACATCGATGGATTCAATCTTAACTCTTGGTTCAAAGTTACTAATCGTAGTTTGAATTTGAGTTTTAATTGCAAAAGCAGTTTGTTGATCAAAGTTTTCAAATAGTAATCTATAAACTTCAGACCCTAGTGCTGGATTGAATGGTCTTTCACCAGGAATTGTCAATATAAGATTACGAATAGATCTTGCAATCGCATTCTCATTATGAAGTGCTATTAGATCATAGTTCAGAGGATTGATCTGAAACGACGCACTTACATCTTTAAAAGCTTTACTAACTCTTTGAGCTGGCACCTGTTTAGATACTACAAATCTGCTTTATTTAGGTGTGTTCTGATAAGGTTTGTTGTCCACACTTACATTCATGATCTGGATCACTGCAATCCTCTTCAGATTCAAACAAACCATCCTGATTTACAATTCTCTTGTTCTTCGGTGTTTGTCCATCATTATTAATTTCTCTTAACAGATTGTCTTCCATTTTACTTAGAATATAATTACTATCTATGAATCATGATCGAGCGAATCCTCTTCCTTACGTTCTTTAGCTGTCTTCCAGAAGTATTCATCTTCTCGTCCCATACCAAGACGTTCAAAACCATTCTCAACAGAATAGTATTGTGTTGATACTTTAAAGTCTGGCATCTTTGGATCCTCAGGTGTCAAACTGTTATCAAAGATACGCATTCTATTATTAGGATACAATGCATACTGTCCATTCTCTAATTCAATTAAATTATGTGACTTATGTTCTGCAGGATTCTCTGATGTTGCATAATCAATTGTATCAGGATCTTGATGATAATTATCTAAGGTACAAACATATGTTCCCTTCATAATACCATGATCTCTTGTATAGAGCTCATAATCCATACTACCAATAAACTGTTTCTGAACAGTTACAACACCATAGTCCATACAATTCCAGAACTGTAGGTTCGGTAGATTCATATCAGGTGTTGGTGTCTCTGGATCTGATACAAAGGCACTGATTGGTAGTTTATCATACATTGCTGCATATTCAGGGAGATATGTCTCAAAGTAAAATGCACGTCCTGGGATGGACTTACATGACACCCAGACACCCTTTACAAACTCTCCATGACCACTTTGATGGTCCGTAAGATATTCTTTCCTTACCCATACTTCAGTTGAAGGTAGATTAGCAATCAGACATGCCATACATGAATCCTCAGTTAATATATCTATACATTAAAAAAGACCCCGAAGGGTCTAGTTGATTATCGTCCTTGTCCCTTATATCTTTTCTTCTTATGATTGGAACTCGTAGCCGCGTATTTTGTATGTTGACCAGATCCTTGTCGGGATTTTTTTGGTTGTGATTCAATAAACACATTACCTAACAAACTCTTCTTAACTTTAGCCATACTCTGTACCTCCTATTAAATAACACGCATTTTTTCATGACCCACACGAATACGAGGATCACACCAAATCTCATAACCTGCTTCGATAGCATCTAGACAGAATGAAACATCCTCTCCACACATATCTTGAACAGCTCCTGATTCAAACACCTGCATCTTCGGTGCAAACCATGGATATGTCATCTCTTTATTCTCAAATACTCCCTTACGAATCATTACCCATCCGAAACCTGTGTAATCTACAGTGAAAGGCTTCTTACGTTTCTGAATACTATCAACCATCTCATGATTCATCACACCACCATTGTTACGGAAGTCATCTTCTTCCAACCAATGTGCAACTGAGGTGGTTCTCCCGTCTTCTGTGGAATACCAACCAGCAGAAATTGGATGATCTGCTCCCTCAATCTCATTACCTTCTTCATCAATTGCTGATGCAGGTAGTGATACATCACACAACTGCCAAAACTTCTCTGGATTAAACACAATATCACTATCAATCCATAACTGATAATCATAGTTCAACTTACCATCCCAGGGAATCTGATCTGGTCCACGAAGTACATTAGCACCTAAACACTTACAACGTGCAAAGTTCACCATTGATGAGTAATCCTGACTGATCTGAATACTCATTCCGTTCTGTACCATATCAAAACACAATTGAACGAAGTTCTTCATAAACGTATATGAACATCCACGTCCTGGTAGACAAAATACAACTGTCTTCCCACGCATCCTTGCTCTGATAGCATCATAATCCCATTCTGGTGTATCTGTATTCTTTACTCCACTCTTGGGCTTTGATGCTTTTACTGTAAATCCTTTAGCCATAAGTCTGTGTAACTCAATTCAATTATAGTCTGTATATGTATGAAAGTCAATAGGAACTTTCTTCAAATTCCATAGTCGGTTTATACACTAATTCATATGAAAGATCATCCTCCTCATATTCAGTCTTCATTAATCCTACCATCGCCTTTAATGTCGTCCATGTCTCACTGAATCCTTCTTCAGTAATACACGAAACCACACACTCATCACGAAGGTATATGTGGTAAAATTTATCTTGGGAAAATTTTTGCATCACTCCTTTTTGGGGGTTCGTTTTATATATCAATACCAGGCATAGATTTCAAAAAAAATATTCCGAATTATTTTGAAAGAGGGTATATACTTTTGTAGGTTAGGGTTAGGTACTTTTTTATAACGGGGGGGGGGGGCAACGCGGCCCGACGGCATCACGAACCGACGAAAACAACGTGTCGATTCACAACATTATCATATCATACATTTAACTGATTGTCAACACTGTCCCTAGGTAATAAAAAAAGGAGAGAACACCACTTCTCTCCCTCAGTTTGTAACACACACCGGATCTGAGTTTATAGACCTCACCCGTGGTCTCGTTAAGTGTTACTCCGTAAGAAAGACTTAAGTCCCCTTACAGACCCTTATAGATGTGTCTCAGAAGGTAATCTCCTCAGGGGTATCTGTGTCATTAACGATAACATCGAGGATTTGAAGGATTTCATCGC
>Ga0181405_1000608_pt1 | contig 12390 bp, 9 predicted proteins | sample 28SPOviralmetaG_FD_130134 | JGI IMG/M metagenome (GOLD analysis project Ga0181405, IMG submission 130134) | Marine viral communities from the oligotrophic San Pedro Time Series (SPOT) site, San Pedro Channel, CA, USA - 28 SPOT_SRF_2011-11-29 | ecosystem: Environmental > Aquatic > Marine > Strait...
ATAAGTTTTGTTGACCATGATGAACCATTCTTTCAATTAGACAATAATCCAGTTTATAAATTAAAATGTAGAACCATGGAATATGGTAGTGAAGATATTAATACTGGTATTGATACTCTAGATGCTATTGAAACTGATAGTAGTTTAGATTCTTTAGAATATCAATTTACTTTAGAACAATCAAGCACATATACTGAAAATTTTGCATTAGAAGATAATAGTTTATTATTAGAAGAAACTGATGGTGATAATATCATAACAGAAACACAGTTTGGCGGAGTTTCATTGCTCTTAGAATCAAGTGATACATATTATATGAGAATAAATAATAAAACGAATACTTTAGAAGATGAAGAGATAATTATAGGACAAACTTCAGGTGCAATCGGAAGAGTAAAATATGTAGGTAGTGACCAGATTGATTTTGAATATATAAGTCATACTTCTTTTGAAGAGGGCGAAATTATAAAAGGTCAAACATCTGCTTCAACTGCAACTATTCAAGAGTTAGAAGAAGAGAATAACTATCTAATTAACGAAGACTTTAGTATTGATACTATTGATGAACAAGCACAAAACGAATTATTTGAGAATCTAGATGATACCATACTAGACTTTAGTGAATCAAATCCATTTGGTGATGCTGGGAGATTATAATGTTAGGACAACAATTTTATCATGAAACAATCAGAAAGATGGTTGTTTCTTTTGGAACAATTTTTAACAACATAAACATTGTTAGAAAAAATAATGCTGGTGCTACAATTCAAGCAATGAAAGTTCCACTGGCCTATGGGCCTAAATCAAAATTTTTAACTAGAATTAGAGAAGATGCAAGTTTAAATAAATCTACTGCAATCACATTACCTAGACTTGCATTTGAGATTCAAACAATCTCTTATGATTCAACTAGAAAATTAAACAGAGTTACAAGAATTAAAAAACCAAGTAGTAAGGGTTCATCTAAGATGGATTCACAATATATGCCAGTTCCTTATAATATAGATTTTTCTTTATTTGTAATGGCAAAAAGTGGCGATGACGCCTTACAAATTATAGAACAAATTTTACCTTTCTTTCAACCAGAATATACAATTACAGTCAATGATAATTTAGATATGAAATCAAAAAGAGATATACCGATTGTTTTAACAGGTCTTGATTATGAGGATAATTATGAAGGTGATTTTGTAACGAGAAGAGCAATCATTTACACATTATCTTTTACTGCAAAGTTTTATTTGTATGGTCCTGTTACTTCACAATCTGTTATTAAACAAGTTCAAGTTGACCAATATACAGATTTACCTGATGCATCTCCTAAAAGAGAACAAAGATATGCTGTTACCCCAGAACCAACATCTGCTGAGGCTGATGATAATTTTGGATTTAACGAAACAACTTCTTTTTTTGAAGACGCCAAAAATTTTAATCCAGAAACTGGAACTGACGAATAGATAAATAAGAGTAGGGGAATTAAATGCCAATAAGAACAATCGTTAATAGAGCAATAGAATCAGCAGAACATGGTAATGGTGGTATTTTATTAAATGGAACAGATGGTTCATCTTCAAATGCTAATAGTTTTTTAGTTTTAGATGCTAGTAAATCTGCTACGATTGATGTAAATGAAAAAATTGAATTTGAAAAAGAAACTATTGCTGAAGAAAATATTGAAAAACAAACCATAGTTGATTTTAAAACAAATTTTGATGCGATAGAATTAGAAAACGAAGATGGGTTTTTATTAATGGATTCTTCTGCATCAGGTGTTGATATAGAAGATAGAATTGTTTATGATGCAACATTTGTAGACAGAGTAGGATTATTTAATATTAACACTTTAGGTTCTGGTGGCACTGCACTTAAAGTAAATACAGGTGCTACTGGATTTGAGTTTGGTTCAGCCGGAACTCATGAATTATTAGAAACAACAACAATATCCACAAATACTGGCAATGTTACATTTTTAGATATGAACACTAGAGGGTTCAATGTTTATATGTTTGAAGTAGAGTGTATGCGACCACAAACTGATAATACAAAACCATCTTTAGTTGTTGCTGGTACAGATGGAACGATTGACACAGGAAGTATCTATAACTATTGTGCAAAAGGTCATACCTCCTCTGCCTCTGATATTGATAACGGAAACAATACGGCGGTTGCTTATAGAATTTTTGGTGATTCAGTTCAAACAGGAAATGAAACAGATGAGGGTTGTAGTTTTAGAATGTATATGTATAATGCAGCCGATTCAGTAAAGTTTACACAATTTCATTGTCAAGGTATTTCAGTTGGTTCAAACTATTGTGTTGCAATGACAAGTGCTTGTAATGTTTATGAGGCAAGTGTTGTAACAACAGCTGTAAGATTTTTGTTTAATTCAGATAATATTGCCGCTGGAACATTTAAATTATATGGAGTAAATTAATGACAAGATATAAAGTAGAAGTTAGAAAAGGTCAAACTGTTAGAGTTCCGTATACAACTGAAGAAGAAACTGCAAGAGATGCCGAAGAAAAAGCATGGAGTGATGGCACTGCTTCAAGAAGAATGACAGAATTAAGAAAACAAAGAGATGTATTACTTGCTAAAACAGATTTTTATGCTTTAGGTGATGTAACAATGAGTGATGAAATGAAAACATATAGACAATCTCTTAGAGATATAACTTCTCAGACACCTACTGATGATGCATTGAGTAATATTAATTGGCCTACAAAACCTTAAAGGACAATGATATATGACACAGACAAAGATAGGAAAAGATGTCTTAGATAATTTAGTATCAACAGACAAAATTACTGATGGTTCTGTTACGACATCAAATTTAAATCCTAGTGTTTTTACAGATATTACTGGACCTCAATTATCAGATACTTTAGATTTATCTAGTAAGACTCTTACTTTTTCAACACCACAATTAACACCTCAAATACCAACAGCAGGTCAAGATGAAAATGCATTTAATATCGGTCTATTAGGATTTAAACAAGCAGTAAGTGAAGGTCTCACTATCTTTAATTTAGTAGATGGCGTTGTTGACGAATTTCATGACGAGGGAGGTGTAGACACACCAGAAAATTCAAATGCAGCTTATGATTCATCAAGTGATTTTTATAGTAATCAATCAGGCCCCAATCCTGTTCCAGCAAGCACTGAGAATACATCATATACTTCCGGTACAGGTGACTATACAGCTGATTCTGATACAACAGCAATAAATGTTCTAGTTATTGCTGGAGGGGGTGGTGGTGCTACAAATCAAAACTCTGCTGGTGGGGGCGGTGGTGCTGGTGGTAGAGTTTTTACCCCAAATCTTCCTGTTACTGGTGGGGGAACATATGAATATGTCGTTGGTGCTGGTGGAGCTGCAGGTGCAGCCCCAATGGTTAATGTAGGTGTCGTAGGTTCTAATTCTACTTTTGCTGGTACCACTACTGCTGTCGGTGGTGGGTATGGTGCAGCTGGAACTGGAGTTGCTGCTGGAAATGGCGGCTCTGGGGGAGGCGGTGGTGCAAGAGGTACTGCTGGTGAGGGAACAGCTGGTCAAGGTAATGATGGTGGTGGTTCTGGTCCAGGTGATGACGGAAAATCTGGAGGTGGGGGAGGGTCTGGTGCCGTTGGTGCTATATCTCCTCAAAACAATTATGGTGGTGCTGGAGGTGCAGGTACAGCAGATACAATAGCAGATGGTTCAACCTCGGTAACAAGAGCTGGTGGAGGAGGAGGCGGAGGTGCTTCTGGTCCTGGTGGAGCTGGTGGTTCTGGTGGCGGTGGTGCTGGTGGTACAACAACTTCTTCTAATGCGACAGCTGGTACAGTAAATACTGGTGGTGGCGGAGGAGGAAGTGGTGGTAATGGTTCTGCTTCTGGTACAGCAGGCGCTGGTGGTTCTGGTATTGTTGTTGTTCAAAAATTAACTTCATTAACAATAAATACATCTATGACTTTAATATCAGATACATTTACTGCTAGTGCAACACCAAGTAAAGCAAGAATAGTGGTGTTCGCAGAATTACCAGATGGCACAGGTGATTTTACAGTTTCTGTAACTAGAGATAATTCAACATATAATGCTGCCACATTAACAGATGAAGGTTTTCAGGCAGGGTCTTCTGGTATTAAGATATTTTCAGGTAGTACTCCACTCACAGGTACAGGTTCACCACAAGTTGCTTTGAGATGGAAGATAGTGGGGTCGTCATTAACAGGTAATAATAAAATACACGGAGTATCATTACAATGGGCATAAAAAATGAGTAATAAAACAAAATTAACAGATGAAACTTTAGGTAATAATACAATTACAGGTCCTAATCTTGCACCTGCAAATTTGACAGATGCAGACATTAGTCCAAATGTGGGGTTAAATATTACTACACCTAATCTTGCAAGTTCTTTAGATTTATCATCAAAATCATTAACATTACCTAATTCATCTTTATCACCCTTTACAGTTAATTCTGCTACTCAAGCATTTAATATTGGTTTATTAGGATTTAAACAAGCAGTTAATAATGGACTTACAGTTTTCAATTTAGTTGATGGTGTCGTAGATGAATTTCATGATGAAACAGGTATTGATACACCAGAGAACTCTAATGCGAGTTATGATTCAACTGATGATTTTTATGGTAACCAATCATCTCAAAGTATTGAATTATTATTAACTACAAATAATGCATTTTTTTCAAATCCATCTCATGCACCATTAGTTACATATAATGCACAAGTTGTTGGTGCAACAGAAGCACAAGCAATGGCAGATACAACGGCACCTGGTTCAATGGATTCTGACGATAATTACTACAAAGCAATGCAACTAACAAGTTTTGCAACTGTTACTTGGCCTGCAGTAGCAACTGAAGTTACTGCAACAATAGTCGGTGGTGGTGGTTCTTCCCTTTATGCACCAGTTAATCATAGTGGTGCTGGTGGTGCAGTCAAAGCCACAATTAGCGACCCAGAAATGGCTAGTGAAACTTGGGACATTATGGTTGCTGGTGGTGGTTATGTAAGTGATGGTGAGGGAAATCCAAACTCTCAATATCCTACTGGTGGTATTGGTGGAGGAGGTATGGGAGTTCACTCAGCAGGCGGGGGTGCATCGGTTATTTTTAATGGTGAGGCAACAATTAACCCAGGCGTTTTTTATGGTGTTGATGATACTGCTCCATCTCCATTTTCAAACCCTTATGGTTCTCCACCTCAAGGTATTGGTTATGGTGGAACTGCAACACCTGGTTCTGCACCTAAAACTGTTCTTGCAATCGGTGGTGCAGCTTCAGAAGTAAATAATGCGGCTGAACATGGATATATAAGTGGTGATTTCAGTCAAGGGCGAGATGGTAGTGGTGGTACAAGTAATTCAAGAGTAAATTACCCAGGTAGTCCAGGTTATCACGGAGGTGGTGGTAGAGGACCAACAACTCCTTTTGACCCTTCTCCTACTACTCCTGGTGTTGGTGCAAATGGAAGTGGACAAACTGGTTCAAACACTGCTGGTGGTGACGGAGTAAATTGGCCACAACAATTTTTTAGAGGTGCTGGTGCATATAATCCTCCTTCTCCTGGTCAATATGAAATGGGAGGCGGTGGCTCTGGTTATAGAGGCGGCGGCGGTGGTTACAATAGTGGTGCAGGTCAAACTGGTAAATCTGGAGCAGGAGCTGGATTTCATGATACATCAATAGTTCCAGCACCTTCAATTACAAATGCACCTAATCCATATCCACAAGCACCAAACAATAGTGAATCTGCATTTAAAGCTGATTTATATCCTACATTACCAACAAGTGGAAAATCTTTATTTGATACAAATGCACCTGAGGTTGGTGATGGTTCTAATGATTCAAAATCTGGGGACTATCCATTAAACGGTTCAGATGGTGCAGTATTTTTACAGTTTCAAGGACAAACCACTAATTCATCTATGACTTTAATATCAGATACATTTACAGCACTATCTGTTCCGACAACTGCAAGAATTGTTGTCTTCGGAGAATTACCAGACGGTACAAGTGATTTTACAGTTTCTGCAACCAGGGACAATACTACATTTAATACTATAACATTAACTGATGAAGGATTTCAGGCAGGGTCTTCTGGTATCAAAATATTTACAGGTAGTACACCACTCACAGGAACAGCATCGCCTCAGGTAGCATTAAGATGGAAAGTAGTAGGGTCGTCATTGACAGGTGCTAATAAAATTCATGGTGTGGCATTGCAATGGGCATAACAAATCAATATCTAGGTAATCCTAATTTAAAAAAAGCATTTGTAACTCAAGAGTTCACAAAAGAACAAATACTTGAGTTTCAAAAATGTATGAAAGACCCACAGTATTTCATAGAAAAATATATTAAAATTGTTTCTTTAGATAGGGGTCTTATATCCTTTGATATGTACCCATTTCAAAAAGATATGGTGGGCACTTTTCATAATAATCGTTTTTCTATTTGTAAACTACCAAGACAATCTGGTAAGACTACAACTATGGTTTCTTATATATTACATTATGTTTTATTCAACGAAAGTATGAATGTGGCAATACTTGCAAACAAAGCTGCGACTGCAAGAGATATATTGTCAAGATTGCAACTTGCATATGAAAATTTACCTAATTGGTTACAACAAGGTATCATGTCATGGAATAAAGGTAGTCTAGAATTAGAGAATGGTTCACGAATAGTAGCATCTTCTACTTCATCAAGTGCAGTTCGTGGTGGTTCTTATAATATGATATTCTTAGATGAGTTTGCATTTGTACCTACAAATATTGCAGAAGAATTTTTTAGTTCAGTTTATCCTACAATTTCATCTGGTCAATCAACTAAGGTAATTATTGTATCGACACCAAATGGCATGAATATGTTTTATAAATTATGGATTGATGCAGAACAAAAAAAGAATAGTTATATACCAATAGATGTACATTGGTCAGAGGTGCCAGGCAGAGATGAAAAATGGAAAAAAGAAACGATTGCAAATACAAGTGAATCTCAATTCGCAAAAGAATTTGATTGTGAGTTTTTAGGTTCTCAAAATACACTCATTGCTGCTTCTAAAATTAGAACAATGCCATCAAGAACGCCATTACAATCAAATAGTAGTGGGTTAGATATTTATGAAAAACCAATTAAAGAACATACTTATGTTTTAGTTGCTGATGTTGCAAGGGGTATTCAAGGAGATGCATCTGCATTTGTTGTAATAGATGTATCACAAATACCATATCGTTTAGTTTGTAAATATAAAAATAATCAGATAAAACCAATGTTGTTTCCTCATGTAATTAAAGATGTTGCAAATGCATATGAGAAAGCATTTGTTATGGTTGAAGTCAATGATATTGGCGACCAAGTGGCTAATGCATTACAATTTGATTTAGAATATGAAAATTTAATCATGGCATCAATGAGAGGTCGTGCAGGACAAATTGTTGGTGGTGGTTTTAGTGGTGGTAAAGCACAACTTGGTGTCAGAACAACAAAGGCAGTAAAAAAATTAGGGTGTTCTAATTTAAAAACTATGATTGAATCAGATAAAATTATTTTAGAAGATTTTGATATAATCTCAGAGATGTCAACATTTATTCTACATGGCTCTTCTTTTCAGGCAGAAGAAGGACATAATGACGATTTAATGATGTGTTGTGTATTATTTGGTTGGTTATCAGGACAAACTTATTTTAAAGAATTAACAGATAATGATATTCGTGCTAGATTATATGCAGAGAATCAAAATCAAATGGAACAGGACATGGCGCCTTTTGGTTTCTTTGATGATGGCATAGATGACCCATTTGAACCAAAGGGTGAAGTTGACGAATATGGAACGAGATGGTCTACTGTTGTCAGGACTCATGATACAAATTGGTAAATTCTTCTTCATCAATTAAATCATTATCTTTTTTAATATAACAGTTCTGACATACTATAACTTGTTTTTCAATAATGTCAAGTATTTTTTTTCTTGACTCTTCATTTAAACCTTGTTTACTAGAATCAGAACGAATCTTTCTATCATCTGGATAAAATTTAAGACAGACTAATTCAGATTCACCACAATACTTACAAGACTTTTCTGTTAATTGTTTATTCACCCAACTATGTCTAAGTCTTCTATGTCTTCTAGCAACCTTACGAATTGTGTTTCTGTATTTTTGATAGTGTTCACTCATACATCTATTTATATTTTAAAAGTGTATAAAACACATAATCTTAAAATCATTTTTTTATAAATATTAATAACTAATGAATTTAAAACTAAAATAGAGGAGTATTAATATGGGATTTCAAGTTTCTCCAGGCGTACAAGTCAAGGAAATTGATTTAACAAATATTGTCCCTGCTGTTGCAACAACTATTGGTGCTGTTGCTGGTGCCTTTCAAAAAGGACCAGTTAGTGAAGTTACTCAAATTAGTTCAGAACAAGACTTAGTAAGAATATTTGGTCTACCACAAGATACAAGTAATCAATACGAAGACTTTTTTACTGCTGCTAATTTTTTACAATATACAAACACATTAAAAGTTGTGAGGGCGGAAAGTGCCATACTGAATGCTGATTCAGACGGAACAGGAATATTAATTAAATCAACTACAAATTATCAAGAGAGTTATAGACCTAATTTATCATTAGGGTCTGCTAATTCAAGTGTTGGTGTATTTACAGCAAGAACAGCTGGTATACATTCAAATGGTATCAAAGTTGATATTTGTACTAAAAACACATTTTCACAAAATTCAGCTAAACAAGTAAACGATGGTAGTGCAGCTATTGGTGATACAACAATCACTCTTGATGCATTTGCAACTACTGATTTTGCAGTTGGTCAAATCATAGAATTTTATTCTGATTCAGGTCGTACAACTTTTGCTACAGGTCACGAGGGTGTTAGATATGAAATATCTGCTCTTGATGCATCAGCAGAAACAATAACTATCAGACAGTTAGATGACCCTGCTGGTAAGGGTTTAATCGCAGCTTTAGCAGATGATTCTTATATCACAAAATATTGGAGATTCTTTGATTTATTTGATGGTGAACCAGGAACTTCAGAACATGCAACTGCAAGGGGTATCTCAGAAGATGAAATGCACATCGTAGTTTATGATTCAACTGGTGGTCAAACTGGTTTTGATAACGATACAGCAGGTAATAGAACAAATTCTGTTATTGAAACATATGCTTTCGTATCAAAAAATCCAGAAGCAGTAGATTCCTCTGGTAATAACTTATTTTATGTAGATAGAATCTATTCAGAGTCACAATTTGTTTATGTAACAAATCACCCATCTGCAATGAAAGATGGTTCTGGTGATTGGGGTATCGTTCTTAAATCAGATGCTTCAGTTCAAAGTGTAACTGCATATAACTTATTAGATACTGGCCAAGATGTTAATAGCATTTCAACTTCTACACTTACTGGTGGTACTGATGATTATGCAGTAACAGATGGTGAAAAATTAGAAGCATATAATAGATTTAAAGATGCCGAATCTGAAGATGTAAATTTACTTATGGCGGGTAAAGCATCTGCTACACTTGCAAATAATTTAATTACAATCTCAGAAAATAGAAAAGATTGTATGACATTTATTTCTCCAGAGAGAGCTGATATTGTGGGTGTTCCAAATCAAGAAACAATGACAGTAAATGTTAAAAATTTCTTTGATGCACTTCCAAGTTCTTCTTATGCAGTCTTTGATAGTGGTTACAAATATATGTACGATAGATTTAATGATGTATATAGATATGTGCCATTGAACGGAGATGTTGCAGGGCTTGTTGCACAAACAGAACAAGTTGCAGAAGCATTTTTCTCACCAGGTGGTTTTAATAGAGGACAAATTAGAGGTGCAGTAAGTCTGCCTTTTGTTCCTACTCAATCACAAAGAGATACTTTATATAAGGCAAGAATAAATCCAGTTGTTACTTTCCCTGGGCAAGGTACAATCTTGTTTGGTGATAAAACTGGTCTCGCTAAACCGAGTGCATTTGATAGAATTAATGTAAGAAGACTCTTCATTATTTTAGAAAAAGCAATCGCAACTGCTGCTAAGTTTCAACTCTTTGAGTTCAACGATGAATTTACAAGGGCACAGTTTAAGAACTTAGTAGAACCATTTTTACGAGATATACAAGGTAAGAGGGGTATCACCGACTTTAGTGTAGTTTCTGATGAAACAAATAATACAGGTGAAGTCATTGATAGAAATGAATTTGTCGCAGATATTTTCATTAAACCTGCTCGTGCAATTAACTTTATTACACTAAACTTCATCGCCGTACGAACTGGCGTAGCGTTTAGTGAGGTGGGAGGTTAATCATGGCAAACATTAATGACTTTAAAGCAAGACTTGCTGGCGGTGGTGCTAGAGCTAATCAATTTAGAGTAATTCTTCCTCCACCAGTTGGCGCCGTAACTGCAGCTATTAATACAGAACAGTTTTCGTTCTTATGTAAGGCTGCTAGTCTTCCAGGACAAACTATTGGTGAAACTGAAGTAAAATTCAGAGGTAGAAATTTGTATCTCGCAGGCGAAAGAAGTTTTGATACTTGGGCAACCACAGTTTTAAATGATACTGACTTTTCAATTCGTAGAGAAATGGAAAGATGGATGAACGGCATAAACGATACAGTAAATAATACTGGTGCTACAAATCCAGTTGATTATAGAGTTGATATGATTGTACAACAATTAGATAGAGATGATACTGTACTTCATCAATATACTCTAGAGGGTTGTTGGCCGACTATTATCGCTCCTATTGAATTGCAGTATGAAGCCGAAGGAATCGAAGAGTTTGAAATAACTTGGCGTTATGACACATTCAGAGTATCTGGCATTAATTTATAAACTCCTCACAATCTTATAAATAGAAGTAGGAGATTAAATTATGGCAGAATTTTTTGGTTTTGAAATCAAACGAAAGAATCCAGAGTTGGGGTCTATCATGGCCCCTTCTACTGATGATGGTACTTATGAAGCCCCTAGTGGTGGATTTTATTCTACAACATTAGACACAGATGGTCGTGAAAGAACTGATGACGATTTAATTCGTAGGTATCGTGATATTGCAATGCAACCAGAGTGTGATAGTGCAATAGAAGATATTGTAAGTGAAGCAATCGCTTCAGACGAAAAAGATATGTGTGTTTCTATTTCTTTAGAAAACTTAAAAGTATCTAATTCAATTAAAAAAAGAATCAGAGAAGAATTTGAAAGGGTCTTAGATTTATTAGACTTTGAAGAAAAGGCTCATGATATTTTTAGAAGATGGTATGTTGACGGAAGAATTTACTATCACAAAGTAATTGACAGTTCTAATCCTAGAAAGGGTATTCAACAACTTCGTTTTATTGATGCAAGAAAAATTAAAAAAATGAGAGAGGTTGATAAAGACTTAGACAAAGTAAATAAAAGTGTTGAGGTTATTAAAAAAGTAAAAGATTATTATCTTTTTAACCCAAATGGAAATACTGTTGGCGGAGGCACTACTGCAATGGGTGTTAAACTTACAGCAGATTCAATCGCATTTGTGCCATCTGGTTTAATAGATATGTCAAAGGGTCATATTCTATCTTATTTAAATAAAGCAATCAAACCTGTTAATCAATTAAGAATGATTGAAGATGCTTTAGTTATTTACAGAATATCAAGAGCACCTGAAAGACGAATTTTTTATATTGATGTCGGTAATTTACCAAAGATAAAAGCAGAACAATATTTAAAAGATGTTATGAATCGTTATCGTAACAAACTTGTTTATGATGCATCAACTGGTGAGATTCGTGACGATAGAAATCACATGTCAATGTTAGAAGATTTTTGGTTACCAAGAAGAGAGGGTGGTCGTGGTACTGAAATCACAACTTTACCTGGTGGCTCAAATCTTGGCGAGATAGACGATATCACTTATTTTAAAAGAAAGTTATATCAAGCTCTTAATGTTCCAATGTCAAGATTAGAAGCAGAACAAAACTTTTCATTAGGCCGTTCAACTGAAATTACAAGAGATGAATTAAAGTTTACTAAATTTGTTCAAAGATTAAGAACAAAGTTTTCAAAATTGTTTTCAGATATTCTTAAATCTCAATTAATATTAAGAGGTGTAATTGCTGAAGAAGAATGGAAAGATATGAAAGAACACATTCAATATGACTTCTTACAAGATAACAACTTCACTGAACTAAAAAGAGCAGAGTTGTTACGAGAACGACTTGATATGTTAGGTAGTATTGAGAGTTATATTGGTACATTTTTTAGTAAAGAATATGTGCTTAAAAGTGTATTAAATATGAACGATTCTGAAATAGAAGAGATGAGAGACCAGATGAACAGAGAAGCTGGTATTGAACCTGAAGATGGTGGTA
>Ga0181405_1000615_pt1 | contig 12350 bp, 12 predicted proteins | sample 28SPOviralmetaG_FD_130134 | JGI IMG/M metagenome (GOLD analysis project Ga0181405, IMG submission 130134) | Marine viral communities from the oligotrophic San Pedro Time Series (SPOT) site, San Pedro Channel, CA, USA - 28 SPOT_SRF_2011-11-29 | ecosystem: Environmental > Aquatic > Marine > Strait...
CCAGAAAGTGCAAGTGTAGCAACTTTACAATACGAATTGAATGACCGTAAGGCAGGTATCTCAAATCAATCTTTTATGGGAATTAACCAAAAATACCTCCGTGGTATGCAAAAGTATATGGGAGTTGATCTAAAGAAAATGACTGGAAACTTTAAAGGAAATGGTGTAATGATCGGTTCACAAGCAGTTGAAATTGATCTAAATTACAAATCCACACGTAATCCATATTATTCTGGACAAGGTGAATTGTGCATTTTCGGTGAAGTAGAACGCATTTTCCAACTATCTAAAGGAAAAGTTTTCGTCACCACATCCACGATGTAAGATTTTAATCTCTTTTTTTATTGTATTATTATATAGAATTCTAATCTAATTATGAGTTTTACTAAAAATTTTCTAATTGAGTGTTCACGTCAAAATGAAGAAAATGTAAAAATTACCCAAAGAAATACTGGTAAAGAGAATGCATCATGGGTGAATAAAGTTAATTTTAATTTCGAAGTGGGTGATCAAGTTAATTGTGAAAATATTGTTGTACACAGTATCGGAGCATCTGCAGATTCCACTGTTGAATTAAGTGGGGAAAATGAAGAAAGTACTGGATTAGTGGATAATGTTATAGGAATTAGATTCAATAATTATATATGCGATAATGCTTATAACAGTATACATTTACCAGCATTTTTCCCTAATACAATCGGTGATGATGTGATCGGATTCGTACCAGATAATATCACTCCAGTTGCTCCAACAAAAAATAATAATATAAATGGTTTAGATATGCCTGGTCTAGCGATGCCAGTTCGTGTAGAATTTACCACGCCCACGTATACAATGCCTCAAAATTATGGTGCTCCAGTGACATCCAATAATGAGTTCGATTTTTTATATACCGTATTGAAGGATGGATCAAATCAAAAAAAAAATTATATGAGTGGATATTTCGGTGAAAATCCTAAAACTGCACGAACTTTATTCGGTTTCAGAAGAAGTGATAATGTAGAGGAAATGACTCAATCAGTAAGTGGTAAAAAATATACAAAATTACATAATGATTATGTAGGTCCTTATCGTAGAGGTACAAGTGTGACTGAAACTGGTGCGGAATTTTTCTATAGTAAGGGTGATGATTTACCTTTATTCGAAACAAGTATTATTGTAGAAGTAGATGCACCTATTTATGAATCACCATCCACTATATGTAATAAAATTAATGAAACTTTCCACGAAACTATCCCAATAGATGAAGTACCAAAAACTGGAGTAATGCCTAAAGATGCTGAAGGTAGAATATTACCTCATGTTGCTGGTCCGTTAAATACAATTATTAATGCGAATGGAAAACCCTATATATCCACTGAGGACGGATGGACTGCGGATAGAGTAAAAGAAAACAGATGCTGGGGAAATATGTGTGTTGAAGATGTAAATAAATGGAAAGCAATTCATGCGATGATGCGATGTAGTTTAGCATTCAGTGGGAAATTAAGATATTATGGGAGTCCAGATCAATTTCAATGGTATTCCCCAATTATTTATTTAGATGGGCATGGAATGAAACAAAACTTTAAAACATCATACGGTGGTGCATTAACTAATGCAACAGTAAGGGGTTATTTACCTAGAAGTATAGTACAATATGAACAATCATGTAAGGATCAGTTAGGAGGGGCAGAGCATAATAATATAAGTTCATCTATAGCATACACTGTAATCCCAAAATATTTCGTTATTAGTACGAATATAGAATATACAGCAGAAAATGTTGCTCGTATTAAAATATGGTTCGATAATATGAAAATATATAAGGGAACATATACAAATATAGATGATATAAATGATGATACGGAAAACTGGTTCGTATACACTGATATAGGAAGATCCATGGATGGTGTAAATACAAAAGATGCCCCAGTATCCTTCGACTGGAGTAGTAATGAAAAAGGAGAAATTTATTCATTCGGAGGGTATCATGTTGACGGTGCAACTCAAAATACACCAGGTGATTTTTACGCTCCATGTACTGGATTAGCAATGCAAGTTAAAACTGGTAAATTTAATGTTAGAAAAGGTGATACTCTCGATCCAACAGATTATCCAGGGCAACAACAGTATGCTTTCGGAATTGCTATGAATCCATATTCTAGTCATACGAGAAATGGTGATACTTTAAATTATTCATGTTGCCCAAGAAGTGATATTCCAGGAGAAGAATATTCATTTTATGAATATGGAAGAGCAAGTTCCACTGGATATCCCTCTGTTAATCGACAATATAAAACATATAAAATTGATACCGATGTACCATGTAGATTTCAACATAACGAACAAGGAGATGCCTCTATGAAAATTTTCGCAAATCAGTTAAATAATTTTTTCGATGTAATGCGATTCGATAACTGTATTAACGGTGGTACAGTGGCGGATGAAACTGATAAGGAAGGTTTCGGTGAATGGAGAAGAGCAGCAGATTTAACAGCAGATTCATTCGATACAAGTTTAAGTGATGGTTATGGCGTTTACGGATGTGATATAGTAGATAGTGATGTATTAGGAGATTATTATTATGATGTATATGGAATGTACTGGAGTGGATTATATACAATATATGAAAGTACGGAAACAACAAATGTATACATTCCATATAAATTTTTCTATTACTGGGAAAATGGAACATCTGACGGTGGTGGAACTCAAAATATAAACGGTAAAATTGATGTTATGCAGTGGAATGATGCAGATAGTAAATTCGGAAAAAATACTGGTACATATGTATATAGCATAAGTACAAATTTAACATATAAAGATGCTTCTCACAATCCAACAAACTATACTATTAACGGTGGCGATGCAATTGATATGTCAGATCCCAAAACCTTTTTCATTTTTACCAATGCAACTGATGCCTTCGTGGGCGAGTTGGTACGTTATAGTGCTGCTGGTGATAAGGGGCAACTTAATTCCATGAAACTCACACCTATTGATGCGATGACTGAAAGTGAATTAGAAAACTCACTATATGGAGGGAGAGATTCTGAGAATAGAGTTGTTGTTGTTGATATGATGGTTGTACAAACCAATGATGAATCAAAGGGTTATAACCAATATGATTTAGAACCGCCAGCATCCACTTATGATATAGATTTAAATAATAAATTTCCCACTGAAACACATGTTAATTCTGCAAAATGTTGTTGTTTCATAGTTGCTGAGGATAGTGCAACATGGGATGGTAGTAAATGGAATCCTAAAAATCCGTGTGCTTTACCGAATATATATCATGGAACACCATTCGGTCCTTCTCCGAGTTTCATGGATTCTCCAGTGACATGGTTATTAAATCAAGAAAGAAATGATGATAATGGAGATGACGCCACTGGGAGCGCTCAAATGCAAAATTACATGATGATAGGAGCGAATGATCCCACGTGCCAATTTGATTCAGCATTAAGTAGAGCAAAATTTTTCAATCTTCACACACAACGTATATTAGGAGGGCGTGAAATGCCTGTGACCACCGATGGGAGTGGTAATCAAACAATATCAAAAGAAACTTTAGGGCAATTCGTTATAAAATTACATGATACCACATATTATTATCAAGCGATTGAAAACTGGAGTGAATCATATGATACTGGAACGCCAGCGAATTCCACGGCAACTGTTAAAAGTGGTGTGGGAAATACTGGTTTATCCACATCAATAAGTGGACTCAGTATTGTAGATTTATTTTCACAACCTAAAGGTGATCTCGCAACGGATGTTCTAAATATGACCCTTTTAACCGCAGATAATTTTTACAATTGCCTACTATACAAACTCGGATTTACATTTAAACAATTTTTTCCAGATTTCGGATTGCCGTATAACTGGTTAGATCCAGCAGTACAAGGGAAAAATGATTCTGTAAATAGATATAAATCATGTAAACCTATCAGTACCAATGCCGAAATTAGTATATCTGATGCACCTAATCTCGCTATACAAGATGCAACAAAGGCAGTTAGATATGGTACATCATCGAAAGATACACCCACGTATCAACTCGGGTTTACTGGAGGCGAGGGTGTATCTTTAGATGGAACACAATCACAAGCAATTGTTGCTAAAAATTTACCATTAAAAATGGACGATGCATTTTATCAAGTATATAGTGATATTATTCCCACAAATTATAAAAGTGAAGGTGAGAATTTAAATATTATTGGGATTGCTATGAAAAATTATATAGAAGGCGATTTCGTCTATGGGTTTGCATCATCATATACAACAACATGTGAATTTCCGTTAAAAATCGGAAGTATAAATACTGAAATAAGATTACCTAATGGGCAACTCGCTCCTATAGATCAAAAGAGTAGTGTTATATATAAAGTACAACGCCAAATGACTTTACCGAATATAGAAAATATAATGCAAGATATTCAGAAAAATGAGAAGAAGAATTAATTCGAAATCTTTTCGAAATCTTTTCGAAATAAGTTCGAAATAAAAAAAGAAATATTTATTTTATATTTTCCAGAATATAATCAGATTATATTTTTCGAAATCTTTTCGAAATCTTTTCGAAATAATCTTTTCGAAAATAAAAAAACATATTTATATATTACATATGGCGAAACCAGCAAATCCTAGTTTATATGCAAAAGCAAAAGCAAAATATAAAAATCTAAAACATTCCGCTTATAAAAGTGGTTTAGTAGTAAAAGAATATAAGAGATTAGGTGGTAAATATACTGGTAGTAAACCTAAAAAAACTGGTTTATCCAGATGGTTTAAAGAGAAATGGAGAACACAAAGCGGTAGTAAAACATATAAAAAAAAGGGTGATATATTTCGTCCAACGAAACGAGTCACCAAGAAAACACCAACAACAATGGGTGAACTAACAAAAGCACAAAAACAAAAAGCAATGCGTGAAAAGAGAAAAACTGGGAGAGTAAAAAAGTATAAAAAATAAATCTGATTGTATTTTTCGAAATATCACAATATATAAAATTAATATATTATATGTTTATATATATTTATGGAAGCAGTACAACAAGAGATACATTCGCTAAAAAATAAACTAGAAGATATACAATCTAAAAATAAATTGTTGAAAACTGAGTATCAGAAGGTTAAGCAACAAAACCTTCGATTTAAAAAATTACTAAAAGAAATAAATCAAAAAGTATCCACATATATCATTGAGGATTAATTATTTAGGTTTAGTATGTTTCCAACCTAATTTACCTAATCTTATATGTTCTGCATTGGTTTTTACTGTTTTAACCATCTTTCCTTTATACATCTTATGAGGTTTAAATGTTTTTTTAGATTTCGAATTACTTATTTTTTTTCCATACTTTTTAGTAAATTTTTTATATACGGAAGGTAATTTACTTTTCATATAAGTTTTTTGCTTCTTCGATTTAAAAGGCATATATTATAATATAATATAAACAAAAAAAAATCATGCCCTCATATGATCCTCGTGAATTATCATTGCGATTAAATATAAGTAGAAAATACAATTTAGAACTTATAAAACAAAATGAGAAATTGAAAATTGAATTTAACGATTTATTAGAAAAGTACCATGAATTAGTGAAGTTTTATGTTATGGAACAACCAGGTGCTTTAGATGGTGTAGATGATAAATTTAACTAAAACTGATTAATAATATCTATAATTTTTTTATTATCTGTTAATTTACACTGAATTAACTCTTTTAGTGTATGATCAATATATAACTTATCACATGATTTACATTTTTTTTCATCATATTTAGGTTGCGGTGGTGGAATTTCATCCACATCATGCATTCCGTTATCAATTTCAGTATAACCTCTGGATTTACCTTTAACTTTTTCATATGATAAATGCGTGGATGATTTACGATGTTTAGATAATCCATGGAAAGTTAGTACTGAACCACAACAACATTTAACTTTACGTTTACGTTTATTATATATCGCCACTGCTTTATCTTTTTTATACTTCTTTAGATACTCTTTCATTTTACTTTTATCTTTAAACGGCATGATTCTAGGTTTATGAATACTAATAAATATATATATACACAAACCTTTAAATTGATTTTATTAATGTAGTTAAAAATATGATCAGATTTATTTCATCGAATGTTAAGATTTAAAGAATCAGATTTATTGCACAATGTTAGTATATCAAAACCGAACGGTGGTTTATCCTCAGGGTTTCTGTAGTAATTAGGGTTTATGTATACCAGATTAATCAGTACAAACGTGGAGTGGATTTTTTAAAAAAGTTTAAAAAAAAATCCCCACCAACAATAAACCAACTTTAGCGGGGTGCAGAAACCCTAATTGTTGCAGAAACCCTAACATTTTATGCCCAAAAATGCCCAAAAATAGAAAATAGAAAACACGAAATTGTGATATATTATGAAATTTATTTTCTATACTCTATTTATATAAAAAAACCATGAATGTTGTTAGAAAAAAAGCACCCAGAATTGATTTTACTGCAACAAACCCCTCTGCAGAAGATGAAACTGTAGAAATAGGTGAAGAAGAAACTGTAGAAACTGCACCAAAAGAAACTGGAAACAGTGTATCTAAAACTGTAGAAGAAGTTGAACCAAAGGATGAGAAACCCCCCCCAAAAGTAGAAATGGTTATAGAAGATAATATATTTAACATGGGTACAACAACTGAAATACCTAAATCTAAAAAGAAAAAGAAAAAAGTATTATCACAAAAACAATTAGATCACCTCGCAAGATGTAGAGAAAAAGCACTCGCAAAAAAGAAAGCAATGCGTGCAGTTAAAGAACAAGAAAAGGCAGAAAAAAATAAAATTAAGGCAGAAAATAAAGCAATACGTGAAGCAAAAGCAAAAAAGAAAAAAGAAGATGATGCATTAATACGTAAAGCACAACAACACACAAAACGTACACAAGATAGAGAACACATGTTCGGTATATTAGATGAATGGTACGAACGTAAAACCAAAAGGAAACAAGCAAGAAAAAAAGCGGAAAAACCAAAAGCAGAAATCGGCGGTGGTGGTACAAAAACAACTCCTCCACGCCCTAAAAATCCAGCAACTCCCAGTGCATCACAACCCATGAAATTCAGAAATGAATGGAAAGATCCATTTTGTAATAGTAAATTTTCACCATTTAATCCAACTTTTCAGAGAAAAAAAACTAGAAGGGGATATCTTAATTATTAAGAGAATGTAATAACTTTTTCTTCACCTTTAGGAAAACGTGTTATTTTAAAACCACCCATCTCTGGTTTCCTAATAAACCTTTTAGGATTATCCACTTTAATTGCAAGTTCCTGGTGAGGATGTTGCTTTAATAATCGAAAATAATCCCATACATTATCACGCCTGCTCATTCCACCAATTTTATAAAACGTACCAATCTGATATTGACCAGAACCAACTAACTCATTTACTACATTTTTTCGATCCACTTCTTCACGTACTCTGGAATTATAATAAATTATCTTTTTCCAATTCTCTGGTTTCTGATGAGATTTACCTTCATATAGTTCAATTAAATCATCTGGAACGTATACTTTTACGAATTTATGGTTATTTTTCATATATAATACCCAACATTATAAATTTAAATTTAATACAAATTTTTTTTTTCTCATATAATTATATTCAAAATAATAAATAAAACATGACAACCTTAAGTACATTCGGTGAATTAACAACAAAAGCATTGAAATGTGAAACAGATCTTACATTTCAAACCGCAAATGCAAACTCAACTATCATCCGAGCAACAGATGGAAGTGGTGATCAAGTTATTACAATTGCAGCACAATCTGGAAACTCCACACTTTTAACAACTGAATCGAGTGTAGCAGCAGCGAAAGTAGATATCAATGGAGCAAGTGCCGAAACATCCCCTGCCGACGCTGATACCGCTCTCGTATATGATGCAAGTGCAACTGCAAATAAAAAAATGACACTCGCTAATTTAAAAACTTATTTCCAAGGTGATTCCGTTCCATCAGGAACTAGTGGGCAAGTTATTGTATACAATGGGTCAAACGCCGCCGCAGCAGTAGCAATGAGTGGTGATACAACTATAGATAACGCAGGAGCAGTAAGTATCGGTTCAAATAAAATTACAACAGCGATGCTCCAAGATGATAGTTGCACTGCAGCAAAATTAGCAGCAAACGCAGTCGTAAACGCCTCTGTAGATGCAAGTGCGGCAATTGTATATTCCAAGTTAAGTTTATCAAACTCAATTGTTGCTGGCGACCTAACTGCGGATTGTGTGACGGCAGCAAAACTCGCCGATAATGCCGTTGTAAATGCTTCAGTTGATGCTTCTGCTGGAATTGTATACAGTAAACTAGATTTAAGTGATTCTATTGTTGCTGGCGATATTACAAGTAATGCCGTGACAACTGCGAAAATAAATGCGGCAGCGGTGACTAATCCTAAAATAGCAGCACTCAATGGAGTTAGTGCGGGTAGTGTAAGTGCAGTAAAATTAATGCTTCCAGATGGAAATAAAGATTTAAGTGGTTTCCGAAACTTAACATCCACTGGAAGTAATCAAGCAGCAGAATTTTTAGTAGGAAGTTCAGAATGGAAAATCGTATACTCTGGTACTGATCTATTATTCCAAAAATGGAATTCCGGAAGCAGTTCGTGGGTCACGAAGCAAACGATTTCTGGTGCATGAGTAAGAATATTATGTATATCTTTTTTCTTTTTATTATATAAAACCTTTTATCATGAGTTATTTAATACAAGCAGATAGAGTGGTATTTAAAAATCCTTATCAAGATCAAAATATTACATTAGTACATGATGCAAGTGGATATAATTTCATTTTCGGAAGTGATGTAGAATTTAGAGGAGATGCCTCACACACCAGTGTAAAGTTCGGTGATTATTTAATTACGAAAGAAGATGAAAAATTAACATTTAAGAGAGGAACAAATATTTTAATGACTCTGGAAGGTCCAAAATCATAACTGCGTTCAAACCTTATGAAAAAAATATAACAATACTATATACAAAATCAGAATATGGAAGAGTTATGGAAAAAAATAAACTGGAATAAAAGTTATGAAATATCCAATTATGGAAATCTGCGTAGGTTAAAAGCGGATGGTGAATTTTTTATGTTAAAAGGAAGTATTCAAAAAACAAGTGGTTATAAATACGCCAATCTAACAAACCCATCCACAAAAAAAAGAAAAATGTATTATATACATAATTTAGTGTTAACTGAATTCATAGGAGAAAGACCAGAAAGGACAGAAAAATCTGGGCGTTATGTGTGTGATCATGTTAATAGGTGCAAGGAAGATAATAGAGTTTCCAACCTCAGATGGGTGACAGAGAGGGTTAACCTTCAAAATACTTCTAATTACAATACAGAAATTGCAACAACAGATGTAAAAGAGAGAAGAAAATTATTACGTGAATGGAGAAAAAAACATCCAGATAGAGTTAAAAAAAGAAGAAAAATGGGTGAAGGAAATATAACAAAAATCGCTGATAATAAATATTGGTGTATAGTATGTATAAAGGGGAAAAAATATAAGAAAACCGTAAAGGGGGATTATAAAAAAGCAGAGGATTATTGTAGATTTATGAACGAATACTATCGGAAGTAAGTAAATCGTATTAAATTAATTTCTTTATTATTATTATACAATCATTAATACAAAATGAACCAATACATTTATTTCTCATCTAAAGGAAGTAAGGAATCTATTAACCAAAATTCAGATTTCTCTGTAAATTTTTCCAATCCAGTAGTAATCCCACCATTCGCCCAAATCCGATGCGTGAATTGCCGTATTAATCCAGATAATAATACATATAACGTAGTTGCTGGTGAAAATGATAGATTAGCATTTAGTGTAGGTAAATTCTGGGTGGAAGAAGATGCTGGGGGAGATGATTCACATATACAACAAAATGGTTTCCCATTGTTCACAGTGAAATTAAAAGAAGGGAATTATGATTTATCCAGTGGAACAGATAAAGATTTTCATTTAAATGCACAAATTGAACATGCTATTAACAATCAAATAACGAACATACCTAATTTAAGAAATGGCGTTTCTGTAAGTATAGATTCAAACAAGAAGATAACAGTAAAAGTATCACCAATGGGTGGAAATGGTTATTATGAAGTTCCACTCACAACCCTTCCAGAAGATTTTTTAGATAAAATGAGAGGGCAGAATTCAAGAACAACATCAGTTGCATTAAAAGAATTCGCTGATACTCCAGAACAAGAAGAATTATATGCTGGTATGGAATTATTGAGTAGTCCATTTAATATGAGAGCAGCAGATCCAGCAACGAACATGATACCACCTAATCAAGTAGGAACATATACGGTGACATGTGATACTTTAGTAGGAACATTTACAGCAAATGATGTAATAGAAATTGTAGCAGATACTAATATAACAGCAACTGTAAATGAAGTTGCAGCGAATTTACCCACAAAAATTACAATAAATGAAACAAGTGATTTATGGAAAACTAATATAAATCCATGTAATGTAAACGTTAAGAAAGGTGCGAATACATGTAGAATAACACAATTTACAAGTACCATTGATATTAAAGGAGTAAATCTATTCGCTGTGGAATCATCACAAAGTTTACAAGCAGATACAGTATATAATGATTGTAAATATTTTATGAGTCCCCCAGTTAACTGGAATTCATTAGGCGACTGGAGTGAATCCAGTGGAAAAGAAATGAAACTCGCATCCATATTTTCAATAGATTTATCAGCATTAGATAAAGACGAGGATTCCGACACATTTAGATTCTGTTATTCATGTTTTACTGATTCATTGCCTGGAATGGATTGTGGAGCATTATCTGCAAGTAGAGGTGCTGGAGCATGGAGTGGAACAGTTGTACCAATAAGTTATGTAAATAGTGCTTCATATAAAGTAGAGTATGAAGCACCAGAGGTTGATGGAGATGATTTAACCACTGATTTAGAAGGAAACGAAGAAGTTCAATTAGAAAATTATATTTATAGAATCCAATTCGATAGGGATGGCGATCAAGCAAATGGGCAATTGAATGTATACCTAAAAGGGCGAGGGCATGAATCTGGATGGGATGATATGGGATATAAAAATTATGTGACAAGTGCTATACCAGCAGAACTAGATATTGCCGTAGCAAATACAATTTTAACATTCGAAACATATGTATCATCGGCAGTGGATACGAATGCGAATAAAGTACAATTAGTAATTAAATCATCTGTAGGTGGTGCGGATGCAACAACAATAATGAATTTACGTGGAATGATCGTAAATAACCAAGGATTTCACAATTTAACAGATAAAAGAGCACTGGATTCCAAGAAATTAAAACCAGCAAATATAAGATTCGCATATGGGCATAACGCACCATTATCTAGATTGTTAGGAACAACTGGTGATAATTTTACTTCATATGATAAAATCTATTTTTCATGTGCATACAATCCAATTGATGAAAATAACGGTTATGTAGATGGTGCTTTCAGAGATGCCGATTTTATAACATCTAAGGCAGCAAATTTACCAACAAAATTACCAGTATTACTATTCGGAGATGATACATTAGATGAAAATGATAAATCATATATCGCAACGAGTAATCCTTCAGATGGTTCGATAATACCGTGGGAAGGGGAAGGTGATGCAAGATTACTCGCAAGTGAAGCAAATGCTGGAGTAATATTAGGATTAGATGAAAATGGATTCCAATTCGTTAATGCGAATTCGTATACCACTGGAATAGAATTCGAGGGTGGTGTTAATACAAATGCACGTGATTATCCACAACACTATTTAGATTTACCAGATTTACCTATAAATAATGTCACTGGAACAGCAACATTCGGAAAACAAAATAGATTTATAGCACCTTTAGATCTGAACTCTGGTGGTTCTCAAAATAACATTCATACATCACAAAATGAAACACTCGTATATAATGATTTAGGAAATGCTTATGAGGAGCGGATTACATCATTGAGAATTAGAATATGTGATATAGACTCGACCCCAGCGTCCAATTTACAGAACTATACCTTCGGTTGCCTGGAGATAAGAGAGAATGATGTTATGAAACAAGCAAGAATTATGAAGGCAATGCAAGATGATAAGATGGCGTTAGAATATCAGCAAGGAGTAAAACCAGGACCATTTAACAGAGTTCAATAAAAAAGATTTTAAAAGTTCTTTACATCAAAAATATTTTCTCAGTATTTATTATTATATAAAATTAAAACCCCATACAATCATACGAGTGAAGTTTAAAGTTTATCCATATTAAGTTTATGTATATAATATAATTAACCTCCCTCA
>Ga0181405_1000616_pt1 | contig 12339 bp, 8 predicted proteins | sample 28SPOviralmetaG_FD_130134 | JGI IMG/M metagenome (GOLD analysis project Ga0181405, IMG submission 130134) | Marine viral communities from the oligotrophic San Pedro Time Series (SPOT) site, San Pedro Channel, CA, USA - 28 SPOT_SRF_2011-11-29 | ecosystem: Environmental > Aquatic > Marine > Strait...
CTTGTTCCGCCTGTAAAATCTAGTACATCGCTAATTAAACTAACAACATCGTTAGACCCACTATCAGCCCCAACCGTAAGATTTGTAGAAATAGTAGTAAAAGTTACTGCACCGCTACCATTTGTAATAAGAGCTTGGCCGGAATTTCCATCTGCAACGGGAAGATTATAACCATTTGCAGATAAATTACCAAATTGAAGTTGCTTATTAAATATAATCTTTTCATCAGAGTTTGTAGTCTGAAGAGTTATATAATTATTAGATCCTTCACTAATTGTTAAACTTGTAGAAGAATTATCTGCAATAGCAAATTCTGTGTTTTGGCTAGCAATATCTACGGTGCCTGTAGTAAGTATTAAATTACCTGCAGGATTTAAAGTAAGATTTCCTGATGAAGTATCAATATGATTAGTCGTATTATTAATACGAATATTGCCAGTAAGTAATTTATTAACTTTACTGTTTGAATCTACAATAATTGCACTATCAGCGGTAAGAATACCAGCTGTATGATCGAGCATGTCAATATAGAGTTTACCACCAATTGCTACAACCGCATTATCTGCGGGAGCACCAATAAATAACTTATCACTATTATCGGAATAAGCTAATTCACCTGCAGTAAGACTACTGGGTGCGGCAGTGGTGGTACTGCGTTTGATTTTAATTGTTTGAGCCATTTAAAGTCTCCGGATTAGCCTTAAAAGGCTCTTGCGTCAAGCGTGTCAGAATCATCACCAGCTGCACCTACTATTATAGGGACCCACTCGAATGTGCCTGTACTTGTCTCGCGATATACTTTTAACTGATCGTCATCAGTATCGTACCACGTATCTCCTTCTGAAATTGTGGACACTCCTCCTATAATAGTACCGACAGGGGCGGAGTCCGAACGAAAATTTTGATCTGCAAGCTGCTTTAAAGCATCGCTTACATTATTTGCTGTAATAGTGTTGTGAGGAGCAAAAACAACATTTTCTGCATCCATAAAATTAATGGGAATAGCAAAATTATTAACAGTAATAAGAGTGTTATCAGGAGTTAGGTTTAATGATATTTCATTAGTACTCGATACTGATAGCTCTGTTACTTCTTCTGTAATGGTTACTTGAGTTGTAGCAGACATACCTTACCTCGTAACTTCTTGGTTTATAGTAACCTTTCCTTCGAGAAGTCTTTTAACAATAGCGTCACTGCCCGTATGTATTTCTAAGTCGTAAAAGTACATGCCCGCTTCCATAGCAGAAGAGACACTGGCTGGAAGCTCCATCTTTACTTTGCCATTTGCTACAGGACTTAATACTGTACATGTGAAAGTACCCGCCACAGTAGATGACGTCTTAGTAGAGCGCATCTGTGCCCTGGCCAAGTAGCCAGTAAGATCTTTGGCGGAACCAGATTCCTGGATTGTTAAATCAATCGCAAAAGTCGATCCCTGGTCAATCACTAAGTCATAATTTGCTGCACTCATTAAATTCTCTCCATTGTGAAATTATAGCAAATAGGACATACGTAGTCAAGAACTATTTTTTAGTATGTCTAACGCCACCTAGGTCCTTCCATCCAACTAACTATAGAATTTCGTGTTCCTTTTGTCACTTCCGTAACCCTATGCATATTATAACTAGGAAATACTAAAATAGATCCTTGGTCTTTGAATCCCTCAGGCTGCTCTATCTCTAGAAACTGAAAGTCTCCTCCTTCATATGTTGTAGGGTCAGATAACTGTATAACTATTGAAAGTTTTCTATCTGAGAAAGTGGTATTTTCCCAGTTTATATCATGGTGCCAATTATAGAAAGAGCCTTCATTATACTCTCCGAATTGAAGTTCAGGTAAGAAGTTTACGTCTAATCCAAAAGCATTTCTATTTGCTTCTAGGAGATAGTCCATAACAAACTGCTTTATATCTGGGTCTTGAATCCAAGCTAATTTAGTTTGTCTTACAGTACTATCTTTCTGGTACTCCCCATCATTAAATACTGTTGCTTCCTGAAACTCTCCTATTTCATAGCATTGTTTACATAATTCTTCGCATCTCTCCTTACTTAGAGTTTTATGCCAAAGCTGCCAATTCTGTCTCATTACCAAGGTTTCCCTGAAGTTGTTCCTTCTCTATTTTTCTCTTCTGCTACAGAAGTTACTACATTTTCTAATGCTGTTACTTCATCCGTTCCGAGCCCTGTTTTTACCCATCCTATTACTGTATTCTCTGTCAAAGAGTTATATGCAACCATGGAACTAAGATCACTTAAATCTAAGTTTAATCGTCCCGTTACTGTTGCACTTTCACTTCCCGAACTATGAGAAACTGTATATTCTACTGCATAGACTACTTTTGAAGATTCTTCGTAAGAGTCATATGATATTAAATTTGCTGCTGTCCAAGTTGCCATTCTTTCTCTCCTATGTATTAAAGAAAAACGTTTGAAATAGTCTAGCGTTTTCTTTATCCTTTCCAAAACCAGGTACTATACTTCTATGATATAGATTAGCATCGTAGACAAATAATCTATTATAGATGTTAGCACATTGGTCAATTAATTCCCATTTACTAAGATCACGACAATCGTCGCTTTCATTATAATCAATTTCATCATCAGGAGTATAAAAGTATTTTCCTGATTCAATATTTCTATATATACCTGTTCCACTATCTATCGGAGCATTTGGAGTTAGGTATAAAACTGCTGCCCAGTTAGTTGTATGATCATGGTGTATCCATGTATCATCATTACTAGTGGTAATTTGAAAACTAGTATTATATTCGCTTTCCCAGTTAGTTATTTCTTTTTTTACAATATGCTCTTCGAAGTATCGTTTTAGATACCCTCTCTGATTATCTCCTTCAGGAGCAGTTCTTAGGCCAGGGTAGTTACCCTTTACATCAAAGTCTAAGCCTAGAGCATAGTTTCTTATTTCGTCTGGATCTTGATAAAAATTATCAAAAATTATATGTGTACAATTCATTTAAAAATTTTCCGTTGGTGAGGGGGTAGACATCGTTCCAAGATATTCTTGAATAGCCGGACTAGCCCAGTTTGAATGTGTTAAAGGGCTTGTGCCTTTAGTTACAGTTATTGTAGGAAATCTACTATCATTTTCTATTGCTGTTCCTACTTCTGATCCTTTTACAGTCCATTCTTGTTCGAAAATGGTATTAGTAGGATCCCAGTGTGCTACTTTAGTAGCTTTATGAGTAACTCCTGCAGTCTGTGCTAAAGTCTTTCTCAGGCCTGTAGCAGCATGATATTGTCTTACCTCTAGATTATGATTCCAATCTTTTAGTATTGCGGTTCCTAGAGCCCACATATACTTGTAATGCCCTGCGCCTCTATAGGTGTCTATTAAAGCTGCTCGTATAGGAGCCGCTTCTCCCGTAACAACACCATCTCCGTCTTTATTATATAAATTTGTATAAAATCCTGCAATATTCCCATTTATTCTAAAGGCAGAGAAAGTTCTTAAACTTTCTCCCACGGGAAGGGGCCATAATGCACATAAAGACTGGTGCCACTTAACATCAAACTCTTTAGAAACACCTTGAGGTGTTATAGAGCTGTTATCGTCGTCTGTGTACAGCCACGTAATGCCTGTCCAGGCAGACTTATCTGCCCAGGTTGCTTTATCTATTTTGTATTCCGTAGTACCTACTGTCATAGTAGCTTCATACGTAAATACGCTTGTTGGGAATGACATAATATTTTCCTTTTTAAATTAATTAGGGTTTTGCACCGCCGCCGCCAGCAGGAGATCCTCCGAAATCAACATAACTAAATGTTACGTTTGTAGATAATCCAGATGCTGAATGAGAAACGCCCGCTGTAATATTAGCGGCCGCACTGCTTATACCTGATACAGAAAAAGCTGAGTTAGTGCTTCTACTTACACTTATATTGTTTGAAGTTGTATTTGGGGTCGCTGTCAGTGTTACAGATGTAGAAGGACTACCTCCGCCACTTACTGTAACTACAGACGTTTGGTTCCCAGAAGGAGTTACAGACCCGCCGCTTTCGGTAAATATTACAAACGCTTTACTTGCTGCAATAGAATATCCTGCTGCTCCATCTGCTCCATCTTGTCCGTCTTCTCCGTCTTCTCCGTCTTCTCCATCCGATACTACAAAGAAAGTTCCTCCGGTGGTAGAACTATCCTGATTCCACGTGGCCGTAACAACAATAGAATTATCTACTACTGAACCTGTTGCACTTAACTGTCCCGCATTAAATGCGCTTGTACTTAATGCAGTTACAGTAGTGGACCAAGAGGCTCCACTTCTCGTAACTCTGTATCTTTCTCGAGCTAATAAAGTACCTGCCCTATGTACTGTGACTTCTAAGTCCAATGTAGTTGCATTATAACTTCCAGATGCGTTTTTTCGTATAACATTAGTAGTTACAAATTTTGCCGCCATAAACGCGCCAGAAGCACCCGTGGGGCCTTGTGCACCTGAAGTACCTGTTGGTCCAGGATTACCTACTGCTCCGGGGGGACCTGCGCCACCTTGTGCACCCACGCCACCTTGTGGACCTGCGGGACCTTGAGCACCTTGAGCACCTTGAGGTCCTGGGGGGCCTGCTCCACCTGTAGCGCCTGTAGGGCCAGATGGGCCTGCAACACCTTGAGGTCCTTGTGCACCTACGCCACCTTGTGGGCCTACGCCACCTTGTGGGCCTGTTGCACCTTGTGAGCCTTGTGCGCCTTGTGGACCTGCGTCACCTGTTGGACCTGGACTACCTGTTGCACCTGGTCCACCTTGAGCACCTTGAGCACCTTGAGCACCTGTAGGTCCTGGACTACCTGTCGCGCCTCCAGGACCTTGTGCACCTTGAGCACCTTGAGGACCTGTTGGACCTGGATTACCTGTAGAACCTGGGCTACCTGCAGCACCTGCTGGACCGTCTTCTCCTTGTGGGCCTGTTGCTCCTTGTGGGCCTGTTGCTCCTCCGGGACCTTGTGCGCCTTGTAGTCCAGTCGGACCTGTTGGTCCTGGGTTACCCGCAGCACCTGTGGGGCCTGCGGCACCCGTTGGACCGTCTGCTCCTTGTGGCCCTGTAGCGCCTGTTGGTCCTGGGTTACCTTGTAAGCCAGGAGCTCCCTGTGCACCTGCGGGACCTTGAGCACCCTGCACACCTTGAGGACCTGTAGCGCCTGTGGGGCCTGTCTGTCCTTCTGTAATTAAAGGAGCTCCCATACTACCTGAAGATAGTGCGTTTGCGGCAGAGCCTGTACCAATAATAGTGTGAGTAATTCCAGTTACGCCCCCAGAAACCTGTGTAGCATTTGCATGAAATCTATTTGCTGTAGTATTATCTATAACATACCAAAAATTGCTGCCTGTGTTATAGAAAGTAGGAGTGAGTTTAGTCATAGCAGAAACTGCTGAAGAACCGTCTCCAAAAACCTGTACCCACCTACTAGTATCTGACTGTGGATTTGTTGAAATCCCACTATGTGCAGAAGTTGCTGCAAATACTTTGCTATTATATTGAACTACAGAACCAATAGCATAAGAGGCACCCGAACTCCAGGAAGGTATGGAAGGAGCATTATCTAATATTCCCCTACTTGCTCCAGAATAATATAAAAAAGTACTTAATCCATCTGGGCCGGGAGATCCTGAGGAACCTGCAGCACCTGCGGGTCCTCCGGCACCTGCAGGACCTGTTGGGCCTGTGGGGCCTGAGGGGCCTTGAGCACCTTGAGCACCTGGACTACCTGTAGGGCCTACTGCACCCGTTGGGCCTCCGGGGCCCTGTAAACCTGTATCACCTTGAGGGCCATCTGGGCCTACTGCACCTGTGGCACCTTGGGGTCCTTGTGCGCCCTGTAATCCTTGTGCACCTTGAGCACCTGTTGGGCCTACTGCACCTGTTGGACCTGCAGGACCTTGTAAACCTGTATCACCTTGAGGGCCATCTGGACCTGTAGGTCCTGTTGCACCTGCAGGGCCTTGAGCACCTGGAGGTCCTGCGGCACCTGTTGGACCTGCAGCACCTGTTGGACCTGCGGGGCCTTGTAAACCTGTATCACCTTGAGGGCCGTCTGGACCTGTAGGGCCTGTTGCACCTTGAGGGCCTTGTAAACCTACATCACCCTCTGGGCCTTCTGGACCTGTAGGGCCTGTAGGGCCTTGAGGACCTTGTAAGCCTATATTACCTTGCGGACCTGTTGGGCCAGGATCCCCTGTTGGGCCTGCAGGACCTTGGGCACCGGCAGATCCTTGTGCACCTTGAGCACCCACTGGACCATCAGCACCTTGAGGTCCTTGATTACCAACAGGGCCTTGGGGACCAACATTACCTTGTGCGCCTTGAAAACCTTGAGATGCTTTTGTAAAGGTTTGTACTTTTTCAATACTAGTCTCTACCCCTAAACTATTAACAATAATAATTGTGTACGTAACAGTAGCATTAGCCCCTGGCATAGCTGTAATATCATCTAATACGTAAGAGTTGCTATTAGTCGCGGGGGTACTGTCTATAGTTATGTCTGATGAGTTAAAAACAGTATTTGATACTCTAAAAGAGGACTCAGAGTAAGGAGATGTTCCATCATAAGCGAGAGCAGTGCTGCCTATAGCCGCCGTGATAGTTGTTCCTGTATTTGCAAAAGAGGAAGGAGTACCTGAAGCATCCGCCTGGATAGATACATTATCGTTTGTAAGATTAATAAATATTCCATCTAATGCGCCATCAGCTATACCCTCAATACCGTTAGAGGTAGTTGGAGGTAAATAGGTTGAGAATCTCTCTTTTATTCCAGTTGTAGTTGTGCCCAGACTTTGACCAGTTACTGAATATCTAATCCAGTAATACTTGCTGGTCTTTCCTTCTGTAATAATCTGATCAGTATACGTATTAGATACAGAGGTGCCAACTACAATAGGTCCTTGTGTTATAACTACACCACTTCCTGTCCCTGCTCCTGTCGCAGTAAAAGTAGTAGAAGCATCATTATTTGGGGCCCCTACTGCGGTAAAGTCTGTAGTTCCTTCTGTTACAATAATATATACAATGTCTTTTACCATATCTACTGCATTTACTGTCGTCTGAGAGAAAGCAGGTATACTATTTCTCCAGATCTGCACAGAGTGTGTAGCAGGATTAAATGTGGGTGCATTAGTCCAGTTAAGTTCTACCCCTCCACGATTACTAGTAGTTATATTTAGATTTGTAGGTGCTGCGGGTACTGCTACTGGCGCGCTGGTACCTTCTGACATTACATAAGTCGGAAGTCTATTTTCTTCTTGTACTAAATATGCAGTATCTGAGTGCTCTTCTGCACTAACTTGTACTAGGCAGTCTTTTTGAAAGTTGAGATTAGATATTCTGAATTCTTTATTTGTCCACCCAAATCGAGGGTAGTTAATGTATATAATCTCTCCTGCAAGAAGGAGTAACCCTTTTGGAGCCATAGTAAAATTAATACTAAGTCCATACCTGGATCTTTCAAGATATTGCTTTGCGTTAATTCTACCATTAAAGTAGTTTGTAATATTAGGAGTTTTAATGTCTCCTTTTTTAGGTACATTCTTATCTTCTTTTAAATAAGTAGAGTTAAAAAATGTAATTGCTCTATCTTCATACCTATTTTGAGGGTCGGCAACGGATACAGATACTGTATTGTAAGTTCCTTTTTGTCCCCCATCTTCCACGCTTATGGAGCCTATAATATCATCTTCGTCTACTACGGTAGGGTTATAGGTAATTCCATTTACTGTAAGGGCATCCAAAGAAGAAGGAGAAGCTCCCGCAACTTCTAAACTATATAGACCTCCTGAGTAGCGCAGCATACCGTTAAACTGAGCGAGCATACCGTTGATATTATCAAAAACAGATGTACTAGTATTTACTACTGCGTTCGTCTGATGACGAGTTACATGTCTTTGATCTTGACTGTCCCAGCCAAGGTATTTCCAATACTTTACATCATCACTATCATATAAGGAATACCCACTAAGATATCCTCCTCCGCTGAGTTTTCTAACTAAAGGGTTACCATCAGGGGCTGTGGTACCTGAAGACCCTACCCCTCTAGTTACTGTAATATTTGTTCCAGATCCTGAAACTTTAGTTAAAACTACACTACTTATACCTGTTACACCCGAACCGGAACCAGCATTCATAATAGAAGAAGTAATGCTACCCGCACTAGTTGTTTTCTCTACTAAGGTGCCACTATACCATACCAACTCTCCAACAGCATAGCTTTTCCAGTCATGCCATTTTTGTCCAAGTTTTCCGATTACATTATCAAAAGTAGTTTCGTATACTCCGCCTTTTAAAGTGCTACTTTTTACAGTTCCTTGCCATAAAGTTTTCCCTGACGTTACAGAGGCATACTTATACACAGTTCCTGTAGGAGGTTGGTAGCTTCCTGTAATTACTGTAACTTCTGATCTAGTATCACAGTCTCTGCCTGCCTGTAAAAATCCGGCTAAATCTATATCATTCTCTACGCTTAGCCCTCTACCGTATCTTTCATTAGATAGATACTCAAGAAGCTGAATTGCAGGATTAATACTAACTCTGCGATCTCCGATACTTTTAATTCTGTAAGTAAAGGTGTCGTCCGGAATAAAATCAGGGTCAAAAGGAACATCAACTTTAGCTAGCTTATTACTGCCATCATAGCTTATGATAGTTCTCTCTTGAATATAAGGAACATCATCTACTAATTTAATTACTTCTATTTTTCTACCATTATAAGCACTATTAACACTGCTTGCACTAGTTAGTTTTACTACATCTTTTATTGCTACAGTATTAATTCCAGCAGAGTTGAAGTTTGATGCACTGTCTTCTCCTAAGTCATCGATTTGACCCGCAGTTCCCGTAGTATTAAAAGAAAAATTAGCTCTTAAAAGATTTTCTATGACGTCATCTTCCATATTGATACTGTCATAGACGCTCATAAACTCTGATATATTTAAAGCGGCAGCAGCTGCTGAAGAAGCATTATTGATTGTGACTCTTACACCACTATTTGTGCCCGTAGCTGTAGCGGAAGTATTTAAGGTTTCTTCTAACTTTTCTGCAACTGCTCCTTGACTAATTATATTATTATAAGTTTCAAAATAATAATTAGAGGATCCTTTTCGCATGAAAAATTCAGTAAAAGGCAGACCATCTAAAGGGTCAGAGTCGAATCGAACCCGTTGTATATTAGCGCCCGTCGCATCTTTAAAGGTATAAATATCTGCAATTCGTGGAGTAGAAAGAGGGCTGCCCGAAACTCCAATACCAGTGTACCATATATTTACCTGATCTCCAATGTTAAAATCAGTTATAGCGGCCGAGGTCTCACTAGGATCTGTACTATAAGAATAATCATAGTTATAACATTCAAGTACTTTTCCGCGGACGACAAAGTCTAGAGAAGGGATTGTTGTTTCACCTTCTCCTATAGTATATTCTACTACTACATATGCGGTATCTAGCAGTCTATGGTTTCGTCCCCAGTATTCTTCTCTATTATCAAAGTAGTCATTTTGTATTTTAAAGTTATTTTGTGCAGCAATACTTACTAAAAGATTATCTGCTTTTTGCCCTCTTTTACCAGAGTGAAACACAATACGTGCATCAATTGGAACATTTACTGTATGTCCCTTTTCGTGCGTTATACCTGCACCTGCCGTTGCTGCTGTAATTGTGCTACCGAAACCGCTATGAACTGCGGGGATACTATCCTCATGACGCATAGTTTCAAAGTGACTGATATTTATCCATTGACCGCCGAAACCTCTTAAGCCTCCAGTAACTAAATTTTGATATGAACTAGCCGCAGCAGGAGTAGACCCAAGTACGTCCCCTCTATCCATCCGACCTTTACAAAGAACATCAATAGTATTTTCAGTAGTCTGAGTACTTCTAGTATCAAAATCATTTTTATCAATACAGATTGACGAACTATCATCAAAGTAAATATCATATAAGCTTGATATTTCTCCTTCACAGATAGCGTAAGCAACATATACTTTTTTAGAGTCAGAGCGTAAGGTATCTACAAAGACTGGAAAACTGTCTAGTTTTTGTACCCCATACACTACAGGTAGATACTTAGCATCTAAATTAAATCGAAGATCTACATCTCTATCAACCTCTTCTTGGTATTCGATCTGCTTATACTTTGAGTACCCATACCATTTCTTCTTTTTCTTTAACTTGTACTTTGTTTCCATAACTTGATATATAGAAACAAGGTTAATAGCTTGTTCAGAGTGTAAAAATCCTAGATCTTCTGCATATTCTTTTCTTTTTAATGCAGAAATATCGGGTAAGCCTCGTCCATCGAGTGCTCTATGATGTTGGTCTGATGTAAGTCTTCCATTAACACTAACAAAGTCTCCCCAGTGACTACTAATATTCCAAGTTATTATTGAGTCTTTTAAAGGGTCTTCATTTATTTTTGAAGATGCAATTATACCCTTAAATAATAAATAAGGAGAGCCAATAATTAAACCTGTCTCAGGATTAATATGAGCTTTATAGATAGTTACATCCCGATTAATATAACCCGCATAAGTAGTCGGATTGCTTTTTGGGTTTAAAAGTCCAATAACTTCTTCAGAAGAAAAAGTAAGTTTTCCGGCCCTATTACTACTAACTGAAGTTAAACTACCAGTAGATAAACTAACATCAATATTCGCTGTTTTATTATTATTACTAAAAGAGTTAATAATAAAAAAATCATTATTATTACTTGATGCCCCAGATGTTACTGTTAATTTTACCTTATCGCCTTCTGCAAAGCCAGCGTCAACTAAATCAGTATCCGTTTGTATTGTTGATGAAGTAGTAGTAAAATTAATATTCGCTTCTGTACTCAAAGAAGCCGCGGACAAGGTTATAGTTATAGAGGCGGCTCTAGCTTCTATAGTCTCTGATATAGTTCCGGTATTGATTAATTTATTTGCAAAATATGTGCGAGTTCCGTTTGCATTCCCTTGAGAGTCTACAGATTGATCATTGAACTGAAGGTCATAACCTGCATCAGTAATATAAGCATAATCACTTGCTTTTCGAGAATTATCACCTGTGCCTGTCTTTATAGCTTTTTCTATTTTTACTAGATGTGCGTATACGAAAGAATCGTTCTCTAATAGAGAGGTCTTTAATGCTTGATCTGCGGCTAGCTTTGCTGCTCCGCTTGCCCCAATACCTAATGTTCTTAATGTCATTGCACCTCCTCCAGCTGCAACCCAAATTGATATAATCCATTTACTCCAAGAGAGTAACTTTGTATATCATTTGCTATTACTTTTATTTTTGGATTATAGAAAACAAAATCGTCGCCAGTAGTTATAGTTTTAGCTAAACCAGGAGTAAAATGCACACGTATCTGAGCATTTGATGCAGGCCTACTTCCAGTCAAGTAGTCATCATATGTTTCTACTTTTGTAACCATGTATGCTTTTTTATGGTTAGAGTTTGCTCCATTAATATTAAATAGATCCCCTGGCTCAGGAGTGCCGTTAGTTGCAGAACTATAGCCGGATCGTCCTATAATAGCAGAAGTAGCTCCTGCGAATGTAGTTCCGGCAGCCTCAAGAGGAGTACTTCCTGTGCCTTGGTGAACTACAAAATTTGCATTTTGTGCGAGTCGATATTGAGGTAATGACACGAAAAAAGGTGTCATACTACCACGCCTGTGAATTAAAAAATTATAAATATTTTCGAATTCGCTGCGTGTCATTGGGTTATATCCGATATTCACTTTCCACGTATGGTAAGCTATAGATCTAGCGATAAGACGTCCAGAATTTGTTCTACTTCTCAAATTCTTATTTTCGGAAGTAAGTTCCACACTTGCATATCCTGGTCCTGTTGAGCCCGTAGGCTGTCCTGCATTCCCAATACTATTATTAGGATCAGGAAGAGTGTCCTGAAATGAACTAAAATTTGCCATTATTTCTCTCCGTACCTAGCAGCTCCACCTGAAGTATTATAAATAGAGGTATTCACCTTTTCCATGAAAGGCTCTCCATAAGAGTTTGAGGCTTCTCGTAACATACCGATAATATTACCTCTTTGTGAAGTAAGTAAGTCTTCTACTCCTGTTGCATCTACGGTATTAATCGAGAAGTTTATATTCTGCATTCCACCTGCACCTATATCATCATTTGGCACAACTCTTCCTGGAGTCTCTGGTACAAACAATTCTGGGCCTTGCTCCCCTACAACTAATCCTACATTACCGCCTTCTGCTCTATACTTTGCTCCGGTAAAGGCAGGCTTAAAGTTCTCTGCGCCCCCAGTTCCAGACTCTCCTCTAAAGTAGCCTAGCTCTCCAGCACCTCCTTTAGATTTAGCTAAATCTACTGAGCTTCCTCTAGAC
>Ga0181405_1000618_pt1 | contig 12306 bp, 9 predicted proteins | sample 28SPOviralmetaG_FD_130134 | JGI IMG/M metagenome (GOLD analysis project Ga0181405, IMG submission 130134) | Marine viral communities from the oligotrophic San Pedro Time Series (SPOT) site, San Pedro Channel, CA, USA - 28 SPOT_SRF_2011-11-29 | ecosystem: Environmental > Aquatic > Marine > Strait...
TATAGAGATGATTGATGCTAAGAGATTAGAGTGGGATCAGAAAATGTATGGTGGTCAATCTAAAGACTTATCAGGTTATTACAACAATCAGTTTTTTAGTGAAAAGTATGAACCATCAAAAGATATACAAGGTGCATACAAAACACGCAGAGTTTATGGTGCTATGGCTGGATATGATGAGCCACAAAAAATAGTAACAGGGCTGCAATTACTCCAAGCAGGTATCATAGACACACAGACACTACAAGAAAACCTTGATGGGTTAGATAACCTTACAACTGTAAACAGTAGAATTACAAAAGAAAAAGCAGATAAAATACTTTTTGATACATTATTGGCTCAAGCACAACAAGGAGATCCTAAAGCAACAATGGCTGTTGTGCAGATAAGAAAGAATCCAGATGATATGCAAAATATTTTGGATAAGTTCTTTACTGCAGAAGAACCAGAAATACCAAATGCAGAACAAGAATTGCTTGGAGGAGCTTCCCTACCACCACAGGGTGCTCCACCAGGCATAGCACAGTTATTACAAGGTATGGGTGGATAATGAATATAAATAGCGACTTTGCAGAAATTGTACACAATTCTTTATATGATGTTGATGAACTAGGTGATGATATATTACTAGAAGAAGATGTATTACAACCTAGAATGTTTCACGACCAAATGCCACCTTTAGCTTTTCCTTTTGGTTATATGATTATTAGTTCAACTTTTATGTTTTATGAAGATGAGGAGCAAGATGGCAACGAGGAGTCCTAGCAATAGAGGTTTAAATGTACCACCACCTGCAAGAAATTATCAAGATAATACACAGGCTGTGCGTAGAATGCCTGGTGTTGCATATGGTGAGCAAAAAGAATTAACAGAACAACAACAAGCTGCACCTTTACCAAAAGATACTATGCCACAAGCACAACCTAGAGTTGCTAGACCTATGCCACAGATGGATATATTTGCAGAAACACAAAGACCATCAGAACCTGTTACAGCAGGTTTACCATTTGGTCCAGGAGTAAATCCTCAACCACAACAACAAGTATTAAAAGCTGAAGAAGTAAGAGATTTTATATACAACAGTTGGCTGGAAACAGGAGATGACAGCTTACTAGAATACATCTAATGGTTACACCAGAAGAAGCAAATAGACTTAGTGCTATACAACAACAAAGTGCTAATGTGCCTGGTTCTGTATTAGTACAAGCAACTAAACAACAAGCAGATAATTCTTTTGTAGATGGTCTTACAGATTTTTTTAGTAAGGCTAAAGAAAAAACTTATGGTGCATTAAAGAATGCTGTGTTTGAGCAGTTTAATGTTAATCCAGATACAGGTGGTTTTGCAGAGTTAGCTGTTAAAGGTGGTTTGTTAGGTGTTAGATCGTTGTATGAAAATGTTATAGCAGAACCTATAAGAACTATTGGATTAGTACAACAAGGTGCAACATTTTCTGAAGCATATAAAAAAGCACAGATAGAGCCATTTGCATATTGGAGAGAAGCAAAAGAAAAAGGTGAAAAGGTAGATTTAGGTACAGCTTTATTCCAATCTACTGATCCTGAAAAAACACAGACATATAGAGATTTAATAGACAAAGGTGCAGACCCAATTAGAGCAAGACAGATTGCTGCTGCATCTCTTGGAGTTAATGTATTTGACAAAGTATTTGAACAAGAAAAAGTAGCACAGTTTGATGGAGATAGAGCTGCTGCGTTAATTGCAAGAGGTAAAAGCCCACATATGACACCTGGTCGTGTGATATTTAAACCATTAGAGTTTATTGCAGGTCCTGAAGATAGAGCATATGATTTTTATACAGGACTTATTGACTTAGGTCTTAACTTACTTGACCCTACCTTTTGGGCAGGTAAAGCAGTTAAAACTGTAAGAGCAGGTAGAAGTATGCTAACTCTCACAGATGAAGGTGCTGATGCTATGGGTCTATTTAAAAATGGATTTGTTAGAAAATCATTTAGCAGAACTTCTGCACAAGAAGCTATAGATGGAAAACTTGGAGATGAGTTAGCAAAGTTTTTGTATGATAACAAAGATAAACCAGATGAAATACTTACAAGGTCTAACTTTAAATTAGTAAATGAGTTTGTTATAAAAGATGAAGCATTAGCAGACGACTTTGCTAAATTTTCTAATGAATTATTTGGATTAGCAGATGGATTAGATGAACAAGCAGCTATTGCAGCAGTTAAAAATATATTGACACCTAAAGTATTAACAGTTGCTACAGAAGGTGTAGTACCTAAAGTACAAAAGATAGGAACATTCAGAAGGGCTTTAGATGATTATTTTGGTCCTCAGTACACAACAAAGCTAAGTGCAAACAATCCAGATAAATTAATTGTTGAGTATGTAAAGTTTCTTAAACTACTAGACCCAGTAGGAGAAGTAACTAATCGTAGTAAAAGAGTAAAAGATATGATAGTAGAGTTAGGAGAACTAGAAACTAAAAATCCTGCTCGTAGAGGTTCTGCAATAGTAAATAGAGTTATAGATGATTTTTCTGATTTACGAACAATATATAAAAATGAATTAGAAACAGCAGGAAAACTTACAGATAAAAATAATAAATTAGTTGATGATGTATTTACTGTCTTGCAAAAAGTATTAAAAGAACAAGATGATGCACAACAGACATTACCAATACTAAATAAGTTTGGTGGTGTTTGGGATCAGTTTGCAGGGTTTATGAAAAAACACCCAGAGTTTAGTAAATTGTCAGATGAACAAATAGATGAAATAGCTAAAACAACATTTTCTAAAAATGTTTTAGAATCTGCATTAACACAAGATTTAAAATTACAAAATCCTAGTCAAGTAATTAAATTAACAAATAAGCTAGATAAAAGTTTTAATGGTAGATACAAAGATGCTTTAGGTATTGTTGGAGAAACAGCAGTAGGTAGAGCATTAGATACTTATGTAGGAACTATATTTAAACCTTTAGTGTTGCTTAGACCTGCTTGGACTGTACGAGTTATAGCAGAGGAACAATTAAGAGCTGTAGCAAATGGTGCGTTAGGTGTGTTAGATCACCCAATAGGACTACTTGCTAGAATTTTTGATGACAGTATTGGTGTAAGAGGAAGTTATGCAAAAGAAGGTTGGTTAGATACAAGTATGTTTAAGTTAGGCATATCAGAATCAGCAACAGGCAGAATAAGCAAATCAGTATTAAAAGATGGTAATAGAGTTATTTTAGATAACAAGATTAAGTATATACCTGCTAATAGACTGCAAAACATAGAACAATGGGGATTAGGACAATGGCGAGTAATTAATTTACTAAGGTCAGATACACTAAGTAAAAAGGTTGCATCAATAGAATTGTCTGATGATCCTGCTAAAGGATTTGTAGAACTTACTACAGCACTTAAAACAGAAGGTAACGAATATAGAGAAGCTATGTTAAATCTTACAGCAGGTAACAGCAACTTACTGAAAATATTACAAAACAGAAATGGTTTGACTAAAAAAGAATATGATGAAGTTGTAGCAACATTTGTAGATGGACTTAGAAATAATTTAAAAGGTTTTCTTTCTAATGATGGTAAAAGTATAAATCCTGATCTTTACGACCTTGTAGTAACAGGTACATTTAAAAATGCAAAAGGCGAAACAGTTAGTTTAGATACTGCTAGAAATATTGGTGCTAAACAATCAGATTTAGAATTACTGTCACAAGATGCTTTGTTACCTAAAGAAGCAAGAAAATTACAAGAAAAAGCTATTGCATATGAAGATAATGTTAGAACACAATTTTTAGATAAATTTGGTGGAGAAGGTGTATTACCAGACACAGTAGATTATCTTGCAGAACCTATATCAGTACCTAAAGGTTTTTATGACAAGATAACAGAAAACTTATTTAGTTGGTTTATGACACAACCAACTAACACTATGTCACGAATACCTGTGTTTAAATCATCTTATTGGAAAAAATCAGAGGAACTTATATCTATTAGTTCTGAAAGTGTAAAACAAAAAATTATTGCAGGTGCAGAAAAAGCAGGACTTAATAAAAAAACTATAGAGCGTATGAAAAAAATTACATCAGGTGGAGAAAATGGTATTGATGATGCAGAACTTATAGAGCGAATGGCTAAAGGTTTTGGTGTAGATCAGACTAAAAAATTACTGTATGACATAACAGAACAAAGAAGATTTTGGGAAACAAGTCGTTGGTTGTTCCCATTTGGTAATGCGTATCAAGAGGTGCTAACTACTTGGTTAGGTATTATGAAAGCTAATCCACAAGTTGCTGCAAGAACAGGAACTATATGGGATGGTGCAGCACAAGAGAATGATGCGTTTGGACCAACAGGTAAAGGAATATTTTATAAAAACCCTATTAACGGACAAGTAGTATTTAATTATCCAGGCACAGGATTGTTACAAGATTGGATGTTTAAAGATGCACCTAATAAAGATGTACGAGTAAATATGCCTGTGTATGCAGAAAGTATAAACATAGCAGCAGGACTTTTACCTGGTTTTGGACCTGTCGTACAGATACCTGCTTCTTTTATATTTAAAAACTTTCCAGAAGAAGGATTAGTAAATAAAATATTGTTTGGTGAGTTTCCACCATTAGATGTCAATAACAAAGATGAATGGACTAAAGCATTAGGTCTTAAACCTGCTTGGGCAGATAAATTTATAAAACTTATATTTAATCAAGGAGAAAACGCACAAGGTGCATTTGGTAATACTGTTATAGACACATACAAAGCATTGTTATATGCAGGTGTTATTGATGACAGTACAGAGGAAAAGGCTAAAGAGGGTATGCAGATAGCAACTGATGCAGCCAAACAAATATTTTTATTTAGAGCAGTATCACAGTTTATAGGACCTGCTGGTGCAGCTTCCCCTATATTTGAACTTACAGATAAAAATTTAGATTATTTTATGTTTGAAACATTAGCTGATGAATACAGAAAAATTAAAGAATCTGTAAATTATGATGATGGAGAAGCCACAAGAATATTTGTAGAAACATATGGTATTAATCCATTACCTCTTACAGTATCTAAAACTATATCTATAGAGAAATACCCAACAACTGTAGAAGGTGCAAACTGGATGAAAGAGAATATGGAACTATACGAAAAATACCCATTAGTTGCGTGGTACTTAGAACCACCACCAAGTTATGCAGAGTTTTCTTTTGATGCTTATAAAAAGTCTTTGTTAGAGGGTGCAAGAGTATATAGAACACCAGAACAATGGGCTATAGCTAAAAACAAATTATTAGGATCAGTTGCACTAGAACAATACGAAAGAGCAATAAATATTGTTGGTAACAATACAGCACCAGCTAAAGCATTAAGAGATGCAAAGAAAAAAGAATTAGAAGAAAGATATTGGGGTTATGGACAACCAGGTATCGTAGGTTCTCCTAATAAACCAACTATAGAACAACAGATAGACCAGTTAGTTAAAATGACTAACGACCCAGAACTACAAAGTTTTGAAACAATACAAGCAGCTCAAAAGTATTTAGCTATTAGACAACAAGTTATTGATGCTTTTGTTAGTGCAGGTAAGTCAGAAACTATTTGGAAAACAGGTAAAGACTATGCAGGTGTAAGAGCAGCACTTAGACAAGAAGCAAATAAAATTATTGCAGAAACACCTAAGTTTGGTCCTATGTTTGATACTCTACTATCAAGAGAAATAGAACCTGAATATGAAGATGATTTAATAGTACAATTAGGATTAGGAAAATAATGACAGAAAAAGAAAAGTTTATATCAGAAATACTAGCACTTGTAAAACAACCTTTAGCAGGTGAAAACCCTATTGTACCTACTGAAGCACAGATTGCAGAGTTACAAAAAGCAGATGGTGTAGAAGATGCAATATTAATTGCTAATAACTTTGGTTGGAGTGATTATGTAGTTCAATGGAGTTTAGATCAACCAACAGACCAACAAGATAGTGTAGCAACAGCATTACAAGCAGCATTGACAGGACAACAAACAAATTTTCTTGGTGTAGATGCAAACACAGTAATAAATTATGGTGGTGAAGTTACAACAATAGGTGCATTTGCTGATAACTTTTATGTTAATGGCGACCAAAATGCACCAGAAGCATTAATGCCAGAGGAAATAAGAGTAATACAAGCAGACCTTATAAATGCAGGTTTGCTAGGTAATAAAGTAAATAGACCATTTAGACCTGGAGTATGGGGTAAACACGATAGAGATGCACTATATGAATTAATGTCTTTAGCTAATCAAAATGGTGAAGGTAAAGCAGAGAAAGGTTGGCAAACAACTTTACAATTATATTTAGACAATCCAATACAAGAGCCAGAAAAAATATCTGCATATTTACCACCTGATTACACAGCTTTATCTAACAGTATTGATGGATTATTTGAACAAGAATTAGGTAGAAAACCTAAAGAATATGAATTACGATTGTTAGCAGATACTTATTCAGCAAATGCTAAAAAAGCATATGAACAACAAGTAGCATTAGAAACACCTATGGATGTAGATATAACACCAGAAACATTAGAAGATTATGGCAATCACACACAACCAGTTATAGAAGAAGGGGTTACAGCAATAGATCCTAGTGCTAAAATGTTAAGTGTATTTGATGATATAACAGCAAAAGAACAGGAAAGGTTAGGTGCAAATCGTGATATTCAAGCCACTAATAGTATCATTCTTAATAGCATCACAGGTGCTCCAAGGTAGTATTATGGTAGAAGAAGTGAACAACGATACAAACCCAGCATTAATAGATATGTATATAGAAGCATTAAAAATGCAAGAAAGTTCTGGTGATTATCAAGTATTACATACACCATCAGTAATAGAAGATGCGTACACAGGTAAACCAGTTAGAGTACAAGGCTTAGGTGCTTATGGCATACTTGATATTAATTGGAAGAAATGGGCAAAAGAAGCTGGATTAGAAGGTGCAGATTGGCACGATCCAAAAGCACAAGATACAGTTGCAAAATTTAAAGTACAACAATATTTTGATAGATTTAATTCTTGGGATGCAGTATCAGTTGCTTGGTTTGCTGGTCCTAATAAAGCAAAAGAACTTGTAAATAATGGCACTATTAATTTTGATTTGACAGATACAAATGGTCAAAGCATAAAAGATTATGTAGATGAAATGAATACAAAAATAGCTGAAGAATTAATGACAATGGAATTACCAATAGAAACATTTCAAATGCAACCAATAATACAAGGACCACAAACTAATCCTGTTATAGACAAACAAAGAAACAATCAAGAAGTGTTTGCTGCACAAATATTAGATGCTATGACTAAAGCTAATGCAGGTGGTATGCGACCAAGTTTTGAATCCCAAGTTCCAGCAGAAGCAGGAGATTTTGCTGAATCAGTTGCAGAAACAAAAGTTCGTAGAGGTGAAATAAGATAATGGCTTATAACTTACTTGGACAACAAGGTACTTATGGAACTAGAAATCCTGATCCTAATTTATCTGATGCAGAAGCTACTTATCTTTATGACAAAGCTCCTGGAGAAGGTGATAACAAAGGTGTTAGATATACTAGCTATGGTAGAGAAGTTATTGACAAAGAAACACATAACGAAAAAGCAGAAGAAGCTAATGTTGAAGAAGCTAAGACAACAGAGCCACTTAACAAAAATTTAAGTAGTACATCATTTGGTGAAAAAGAACCTGTAGTAGCAGCAGAAGTATTACCACCATTAACTAGAAAAGAAAAAGATTCTATAAAATCTCTTGAAGATTTAGCTAAATATACAGGTGTAAAAAGATTAAGCGAAACACAAATAAACTCATTACTAGGAAAAAATCCTGAATGGTCAAGAGATATTGTAAATAGTATTATTGCTGGACAATCAGTTCCTTGGTGGCAACAAATGGGATTTGATTCTGCTGATGAAGCTGATGCAGCAATAGCTAGAGATGACATAGATATTAATGAATATCAAAAACTAAAAAAAGAACAAGATGCTATTGATGCAATTTTAAGCACACAACCAATAACACCAAGTGGTCCTTATGATGATGTAACAAGTACAGATACAACAGTCACAGATGAATCTAAAATAACTGTATATAAAGATGGAAAATCTGTACAGATATTACAATCTGATTTACATTTATATAAAAAATCTGGATGGTCAACAGATATAGATGAAGATACTTCTAGTACAAGTACTTCTTCAGAAGAAGAAACAGAAGAAGAAACAGAAGAAGAAACAGTAGGAGAAACACAAGTTGTTGTTTATGGACCTAATGGTGCTAGGACAACAGCTAATACTTTTAAAAGACCTGGCGAAGAAATGTCAGAATATGACAGACTTATTGCAGGTTTAATACCAGGTAGAGAAGGTTACAAAGATGCAACTAAATCAGAAAAATTGACTGCTGATTATCCTGGTGACTATGGTGGTGAAGATGCTTCTACCCCTATGGACCAAAGAGAAAGTGTAGTAGGAATAGGTAACACAGATTATGACCCTAATGATTATAGTTCTGTTGGACAGCCTATTGGATTTACTGATACTATTGACACAACTACAGGTAATGGTCAAGTAACAAATACTGCATTTATACAATTTAATAATATTCCAGAAAAAGGTTTGCTATGGAATGTTAATGGAAATTTTTATGTAGTTTACGAAGTACCAGGATCACAAGGTGAATTGTACGAAGGTAATCCAATTTATATGGCATATGAATTAAAAGATAATGATTTGTTTGCAGCAGGTTTATTATCACAAGGTGAAACAGCACCACAGCCTAACGCAACAATGGACCAAGCATTTTTCGATTCTATTGCAATAGTTACAGGTAACACAGATCAACTTACAGCAGAAATAGATAATCCATTTGCTAGTTTTGTAGAAACAATTACAGAACAATCACAAGTAGCACCTTGGATTACAGACCCAGAAATGATTTCTTTAATTGCAGAAGCTGCTGTAGAGGGTAGAACAGTATCTGATGCAGAATGGCAAACAACTAACTGGTATCAAACACATAATGAAAGTGAAAGAGAATGGTTAAGAACATATTACTCTGATCCATCAACAGCAGCACAACTTACAACAGATGCACAGATAGCAGTTGCTAATTCATTACAAGCAGCAGGTGTATCTAATGCACCAGAAGCATTGACTAATTGGGTTGCAGGTAAGTTTGTATCAGGAGAATGGTCACAGGCATACACAACAGAACAAATAAGTTTATTTGCTGACCCATATGCTACAGGTAAAAGAGATGAAAGTTTTGAAAACTACTTATCTTCTACTGCTTTAACTGGTGTAGATAGAACAACAGAGAGAGAAAGAGAAGTTAGAGAGTTGTACAGTAAATGGTTAGGACCAACATTAGGTAAATTAACTGATAACGAAGCAGCAGAGATTGCTGGTAAATTAAGAGATGACCCTGATTATCAAGATCAGTTAGTACAGTCATTAAAGCAATCAAGACTTGCTGCGTTTAGTGCATATACAAATCCAGAACTTACATACGAAGATATTGCAAGACCTTGGAGAAACTTAACAACTTCTGTGTGGGGTCAGACAGCAGATGAAACACAAGGTTGGTGGCAGGAAATGGTTAAGACAAATGACTTTGCACAAGCACAAAATACACTTAGAGAAAAAGGTTTGGAGCAAGACATTACACAAGTTACACAAGATGCAACACAAGCATTACAACAAGCACTAGGACAAGGCACAGTAAGCCAGTCAGGAGTTAATGTATAATGGCAACATACGCTGAATTAGCACAGAGTTTATATCCTAATATGCCACCTGATATTTTAGAATTGTTTGCTAGTGAGTGGTCAAGAACAGGCGATCCACAGGTAGCTATTGCAGAAGTTAGAAGAAGTCCTGCATATGAGATAGCATTTCCTGGTAACAAAAGACCTGATGGTACAGTTAAGTTTGATGAAGTAACTTATACAGGATTAAAAGAAAGTTACATAGGTACATTACAAGAGTATGGTATTCCAAGAAACACATCAGTTGATTTACTAACAGATAGATTTACAGGACTTATAGAAGGTGAAGTATCTGCTAGAGAATTTGCACAGAGAGTAGATGCTGTGTATCAAGGCATACAAGAAAACATACCTGAAGTTACAACATTTTACAGAGAAAACTTTGGATTAGAACTTACACCAGAAGCTATCTTTGTTGGTGCATTAGACCCAACAGTAGGCGAGGAAATAGTTGCAGGTAGGATAACTACTGCACAGATCGGTGGAGAAGCTGCAAGAGCAGGATTTGAAATAACAGGTGACTTTGCACAAAGGTTACAAAGAGCTGGTATATCACAAGCACAAGCTAGACAGTTGTTTACTTCTGCACAATCAGAGTTACCAAGATTACAAGAGCTACAAGCTAGAGGTGGCGTAGTAGAACCAGAACAGTTTACATTAGAACAGTTTACAGAAGCAGCAGTATTCCAAAGCCCAGAAGAACTAGAAGAAATACGACAGCTAGAAGCAGAAGAACAATCTAGGTTTACACCTATTGGTGGTGCTGCTAGGCAAGGTCGTAGAGTTACAGGATTAGTAGAAGAATAAACCTTGACATACTACATATAGTGGTATAATTAAATTGTCGCATAGTGGTAGTCTGCGAATATAAATTGACTCTGCACCTCCAGTTTATATCTGGCGTGTAAACTGTGTATTTCAATTCGCCTAGTATCTGAATAGCCGAAAGTGGCTGACAATTTTTGTTATTCTTAATTATTTTATTTGTCGCCTATCACATCATTTTCCCAAGGGTGATGTAGATGTAGAAAACTTGGAGTAGGAGAAATAATGGAAAACGAAGTAGAAAATACAGTAGAGGATATGCAAGAAGATAACAATGCGATTAAGCAAATGCGTGAACGCATTAAAGAGCTTGAATCAGTAGAGAAAGAATTTAAGTCTGTACAGATGGCTAACGCTATTCAAGATGCAGGTTTTGATCCACAATCTGGTGAAGGTAAAGCACTTAAAGACTTGTATAAAGGCGAGTTAGAAGCAAATGCTATAAAAGAGTTTGCATCTAATTATGGTTGGGGTGATGCTCCAACAGAACCAAGCCAAGAAGAACTACAAAGACAAAGAGTTGTTTCTGGTCAAGATAGTTTAGATACTGTAATAGAAGCATCAGTTCCTGTAGAACCTGTAGGCATAAATGACCAAATAAATCAAGCACAAGCTGATGGTGATTGGCAAACAAGTTCTAATCTCAAAGCAGATAAATTAAGAGCACTAACTCAAAAATAGAAAAGGAGATTTAAAAAATGGGTGCAGTATCAGGATTGGGAGATTCATACGATCTTCCGAATTATGTGGGTGAGTTATTTAATATAACTCCAAACGATACACCTTTCCTTTCTGCAATCGGTGGAATGACTGGAGGTAAATCAGTTACCTCTAAACAATTCACCTGGCAAACAGTTGATAATGCAACAGCAGCACAAACAGTTGTCGCTGAAGGTGCAGATGCAACTTTCGCAGAAAGAAGCAGAAGCGAAGTAACAAATGTTACTCAAATTATGCAATATGGTGTTAATGTATCATATACAAAACAAGCAGCAACAGGAAACCTTGCTGGTCAATCTATACTAGGAAACCAACCAGTTCAAGATGAATTGGCTTTCCAATTAGATATGGCTATGAAGAGAGCAGCTAGAGATATAGAGTTCTCTTTCCTTAGAGGTACATATGTTGCAGATACAGATGTAGCAACAGCTAGAAAAACAAGAGGTATGCTAACAGCCATCTCTACTAACGAAGTAGCAGGTGGTAACGCAGCTCTTGATCAAGCAAAAGTAAATGCTTTGATGAAAGCTATGGCAGATTCAGGAGCTCCATTTGAGCAACCTGTAATTATGGCTAACGCTTTCCAAAAGCAAAAACTATCTTCAATTTATTCAAGTGCATTGTCACTTGCACCAAGAGATAGAAACTATGGTGGCGTAAATATACAAACCATAGAAACTGACTTTGGTGAAGTAGGTATTGTCTATAGCAGACACTTACCTGCTGAAGATATAATTTGCGTTGATCTTGCTTATTGTAAGCCTGTATTCTTAGACATTCCTGGAAAAGGACACTTCTTCGCAGAACCACTTGCACAAACTGGTTCAGCTTATAAGTTCCAAATCTATGGAGAGGTCGGATTAGAATATGGTCCAGAGCAATTCCACGGCAAAATTACATCACTAGCTACTTCCTAATTAGGAATTAGATAGTATATTTATTAGAGGGAGATAAATACTTCTCCCTCTAGTAATATAGGA
>Ga0181405_1000621_pt1 | contig 12267 bp, 23 predicted proteins | sample 28SPOviralmetaG_FD_130134 | JGI IMG/M metagenome (GOLD analysis project Ga0181405, IMG submission 130134) | Marine viral communities from the oligotrophic San Pedro Time Series (SPOT) site, San Pedro Channel, CA, USA - 28 SPOT_SRF_2011-11-29 | ecosystem: Environmental > Aquatic > Marine > Strait...
GTTCTACTCAATTTAATATTGATGACAAAGTAATTACTGCAGGTAGAATGAGAGTTGCTTTAGAGCAATGTACTGATGAGTTCTTTGGAACTTACATTGAGGAAATGTATAGAAGTGGTGTAGATGTAATGAATTTAGAAGGTACTCAATTAGCTGATGCAATTGTAAATCGTGCAGTTAAAGGTATTGGACAAGATGTAGTAAGATTAGCTTGGGGTGGCGATACTGCTGGTGCAGTTGGTTACAAATCATTTGATGGATGGATGAAATTAATGGCAACTTCAGGTATATTAGCAGCTAGAACTATATATGGAGGTGATGAAGCAGCTCCAACAGCACCACAAGCAATTGGACTATTAAGAGAAATGTATGACACAGCTCCTGCAGCTTTACAACAAGTTCCTTCATCTGATAAGAAGATGTTTGTAACTCCAAAAATCTTTAATGCTTACTTAGCAAACTTAGAAGGTTCTTCTGCAGATTTAGCTATTGTAAACACAGTTGAAGGTTACACTAGAGTTAGCTTTAGAGGTGTTCAAGTAATTCCAATGTACGAGTGGGATACTATCTTAGCTGACCTTAACCCTGCAATGTTTACTCACACACCATCAGGTGGTAGTGCAACGCAATACAATAACGGAGCTTGTTATGTAGCTACTGAAAACCTAATTATTGGTTCAGATGTTACAGACCCAGAAGGTTCATTTAAAGTATTCTATGATGATTTAGAAGAAAAAATGTACTTTAGAGGTTACTTCAAGTTAGGTGTACAATACTTATACGACTCTCTTGTACAATGGGGAGTAATTGTATAACAACAATGTAGATAGAGAGAGTGTAAAAGCTCTCTCTTATTTACCTTTTAATAATTTATAAAAAAAAATAATATGGCAATAGATAAAGGTATAGCAATTGGTTGTGCTGATGTACAAGCATCAGGAGGTATAAAACACATATTACTTAGAACATGGGCAACAGGAGATGCTGTAGTATATGCTAATGGAGCAGGTGTACATGGTATTTCTTCATTAAAAGATACTGGAGGAAGCACAGCAACTTGGTATTTATATGAGTTTAAAAACGAAACTCCTGCATTAACTATAAATGCAACTAAAGAAAATGGTTCTACATCATTTGAATGTGGTTTATCATTTATGTTACCAAAAATGGATTCTGATAAATTTCATGAATTACAAAATATGATAGATTCTTGTTTAATGGCAATTGCTGTTGATACTAATGGAGAAGCATTTGTTTTAGGAGTAAGTGAAAAATATCAAAATGAAAAAGTAAATTCTAGAAATCAAACTTTTTTAAATCTTAGTGGTTTTGAAGGTGGAACTGGAGCAGCTTATACAGATGATAATGGATTAACAGTAAGTTTAATGGCAAAGCAATATGAATTACCTAGAGTATATTCTGGAACTATTGCTTATTACACATCAAACAACCAAGCAACAACTAATTAATAATTTTAAAAATAAAATAATATGGCAATAGAAAGTGGATTAGCAATAGGTTGTTCAGACTTACAGTCAGCAGGTGGTATAAAAAATGTTTTGATAAGAGAGTGGAACTCGCCAAGTGGAGCAGATACTGTAACATTTAATCACACAGCAAATAACTTCAAATGCACAACAATTAAAAACTCTGCAAATACTGCTACACAAGCAGTATGGGGAGTATATGAAAGTCAAATTGAAAGATCATCATTAACTGTAACTGGAACAAATGAAAATAAAAACTTTACAACATATGAATGTGTGTTGTCTTTGTTTTTACCTAAAATTGATGCAACAAAACTATTAAGATTGCAAGAATTAACTGGTAAGTGTTTAATGGTTTTAGTAGTAGATTCAAATACTACATTACCTGCAGTAGGTGCTGCACCAGTAGCAGGTGAAAGTCAAGCATTATTAATAGGAGCAAGTTCAAAATTTTCTAACTTAGATGACCAAGCTAGAAGTCAAACTTGGGCAAGAATTGCATCTATAGAAGGTGGTACTGGAGCAGCTTTTTCTGATGAAGATGGTGTTACTTTAAATATTACTTGTACACAGTATGAATTACCAAACCCATACATTCCTGCAGGTACAGGAACAACTGATGGTTTAAGAATTGGTGCTACAGGATTGACTGCAACAACAACTTAGTAGATAATAGTAAAGATATACAAAATAGGTTTAACGAAAGTTTGTAATTCCTATTAGTATCTTTTAATATGTGTGATTGTAATAAAAATATTGTAGATTTATCACACACAAAAATATATACAATTATGGCAACATATAAAGGAAAATTAACATCTGGTAAAACTTATTACAATACAGATAATTATATTGATTGGGCAAACACTACACAAGAAGAATTAGCTTATGCTTACGAACATGGTGGTTTAAATAATTTAATAGAAAAAATAACAAAAACAAAAGATGAGTCAGAAAAAACAAGCAAGAAAAAGTCAAGTAAGAAAGCAGACTCAACAAAAGAGTAATACTTTTGAGTTTGGTGTTTTTGATTTAGCAGTACCACAAAGTGTAGAAGAACCACAAGATATATCAAAGGTACTTACTAAGTATATCCCTTTTGGTAACAACAATTTATTTCCACAATATTTAGCAGAGCTAAAACGTAAGTCATCTACACATAGAAGTGTACTTGCACAAAAGACTGTATTTACAAGTGGTGCTAAGTTTGTTACAAGCAATCAAGAAATAAAAGCATACATAAAAGATGTAAATGCTAATAAAGAAACTTTAAGACAAGTTTACAAGAAATTAGCTGATGACTATTACACTTTTGGAAATGCTTATGTAGAAGGTGTTTTATATGATGGTGGGGTAAACCTATACCATATAGATGCAACTACTGTTAGAATGGCTAAAAACAAGAAAGAAGTATATGTACACCCAGACTGGGCAAAGTACAATACTATGAAAGACAAAACACAGACTATACCTCTATATCCAAATGTAAAAGGTAAAAGATTTGTGATGCATTTTAAAGATTATGAACCAACATTTACTTACTATGGCTTACCTGACTATGTTGCTGCATTGGATCATATCGCAGTTGATTACGAAATCGGCAAGTGGAATCATACAAAATTTCAAAATGGTTTTCAGCCATCTGCAATCGTTGAAATCTCTGGTGATATGGGTGAACAAGAAGCGAAACAACTGGTTAAAGAAGCACAAAAAAAGTTTGTTGGAGAAGGAAACAATGGAAAAATAATGTTTATTGTAAAGAATGGAGATACTTCACCTGCGAATGTTTCTATTATAAAAGATGACCAAGATGGTAGTTGGTTAGATTTACAAAAGATTACTGACCAAAATATTATTACTGCACATAGATGGCAACCTGCACTTGCAGGTATTGTTAGTTCTGGTAAGATGAACAACACAGGTAGTGAGATTAGAATTGCTTATGATATGGCAATGACAACTGTAATTAAAGATACTTCTGATTTAATCTTAGATGGTATAAAAGACATACTAAATAGAGAGATGGGCTTTATCGCAGAAGAGTTATTAATACAATACGAGCCACCAGTATCATTTGCTACTCAGCTTGATCCTACTAAGATACTTACTATAAACGAGCAAAGAAAAATGCTAGATGAAGATTTCCCAATGCTTGAAGAGGGTAATATGTTCTTGACAGATAGAGAGCAAATTATTGTTACAAGAGATGATGACCAAGATGGTATTGGAGATAGTGAAAGCGAATTACAAGTAACTGAAGTAGAATCACAAAACGAAGAACAATAATATGGCAAACGTAAATCAATATATACCTTTAGTAAGTGCAGGAGAAGTTATTAGTAATAGCTTTACAAATGCTAATACAGACCCTGCTTTAATATCTAATAATACTATTCTACTTACAGAATTAGCACATCTAAAACCTGCTTTAGGTAAAAAGTTTTACGAAGAAATAAAGAAACAGCATAATGATGGTACATTAACTACTGCAAATCAAACTTTAATGGATGATTTTCTTACAAGATGTCTATGTTGGTTTGTAAGATTTGAGGTTATTAACGAAGTACAGAGCAATAGTAGTAGTATGGGTATTGTACATAATGTAGATGAATTTGCTACTATAGTAGACCCTTCAGAGTTAAATGCATATAAACAAGACACATATAGAAAGTCTGAGATATATTTAAAAGATATGTTAGATTACATGGAAGATTCTGACCAGAATGGTTTATATCCTACATATGAATCTGATAGACCTGCAAGAGGTTATGCTTACAAGAATCATGGAATAATAATGTATGACAGTATTTACTCACGACCTAGAACCTACAATTACAATAGTTGGAGAGATTTCTGTCCATGTGATGACTGTTAAAAGATAAAGATATGCCTTGTTACGAATGTGAAAATGGAATGTGGAGATTTGGAGAAACTGGTAACTGTCAGTATGACTCTAAAGAATCGTGTGAAACTGCTAATAAAGATTATTATGCAAAGACATATAACGACTATCCACAGTCTGCAACTAACAATGCTAAGAGAGCTTTAAAGTGGGTAGAAGAAAATGGTTGGGGTTCTTGTGGAACTGATGTAGGTAAAAAAAGAGCAAGACAATTAGCAAATAGAGAAAGTTTGTCAAGAGATACTATAGCTCGTATGGCATCATTTAAAAGACACCAACAACACAAAGATGTACCCTATGATGAAGGTTGTGGAGGTCTAATGTGGGATTGTTGGGGAGGAACTAGTGGTATTAATTGGGCAATAAAAAAACTTGACCAAATTGATAAAGAAAATAATAAATTAGATAATAGGTTTAAAGATTACTTAAATAAATATGGCTGCTAACGAACACAAAAATTTAACAGATGTAAACAGACACAACCCAAAAGGTTTTGAGTCTGCAGGTAATGACACACTACTAAGTAAAACTGTTGGTAGTGGTACAGGCAACACAGATGGTAGTTTGTTATGGACAAAGAAAAACCTAATAAAAACTGATACATTTAACATACAGGGTTATTCTGTATTAAGTAATTCTAATTATCACTATGGTGCTGATATGAGTGTTGATACAAGTTCATATTTATACAGCACAAATTATGGCTCAGGAACTGTTGGTACAAGTGCTTTAGACATTGGTGATTTTTTTAAAACAAAATCATTTGTAATGCATAGTGCTTGTAATTTAAACAAAATATATTTATGGGCAAATGCTACTTCAGGAGCTACTATAACAGTAGCTTTATGTAAGATGACATTTGTAGCAGGAAATACTGGTGCTATTGATCCAGTAAAATTAAATGAATTGTCAATAACAGGACAATCAAGTAACGATAATTTACAAACAACTAGAAACTTAACTCCAGAAACAAGTTTAGCAGCAGGAGATGTATTATTTCTAATGGTAAAAGCATCAACAGCAGCAACAACATATTTTAAAGTAGGTGTAGAAGTAGGATATGACAATTAATAACAAAAATACAATGAAAGATACAATTGAAGATACGATACAGGTGGGAATGGCGAATGCAGGAGCAATAGGAATATCGTTAGCATCATTTAATGAAATACTAACAACAGTTTCTTTATTAATGGCAATAGGGTTCTCAATTTATAAATTTACAAAAACAAGAAAATAATATGGCAAGTACAGTAACAGCAGCAAACTTAACAGTAACAGTAGTAGAATCATACACTTTAAATGGTGTGGTATATGGTAATACTGTAGAGAAAACATTTACATCTAAAGGACAGGTAGATCAAAGAATAATGAGTGTTGCTACTTCCGAAAAGACTTTATTTAACTGGTCTACTGCAGATGATGCAGGAACAGGAGTTAAAACTGATTATGCTTATTTTAGAGTAACTAATTTAGATGATACAAATTTTGTAACATTAAGATTATATAATGGTGCAGATAGTTTCTGGTTTAAATTAGCAGCAGGAGAATCATTATTATTAATGAATAATGAAATGGATGCAGTAACAGGCACAAGTTTTGGTGCTTTAGCAGATATTACTTTAGTTGCTGCACAAGCAAATACAGCAGCTTGTGATGTAGAATTTATTGCAGTAACAGCTTAGTATGGCTAAAATAGTTTTTACTTTTAGAAAGACTAAGACTAAGAAGCGTAAAGGAGTACATTCTAAAAATTCTAGTAAAAGTCAAAATGGTTATAAGAAACCAAAAAGAGGACAAGGTAAATAATGACATTTAGCTACTTTAAAAAAAGTGAGTTTACTTGTAAGTGTGGTTGTAAGACTAACTTAATGGACTTAGATTTTATAGAAGATTTAGATAGAGCTAGGTCTTTTAGTAATATTAAATATAAAATAACATCAGGGTACAGGTGTCCAAATCACCCCCTGTCAATAAAAAATCCTTCCAGTTCACATATAAAAGGAATAGCTTGTGATATAGAATGTAAAGATAGTTATCAGAGAGCATTGATTGTAAGTGGACTAGCAGAAGCAGGATTTGTAAGAATTGGTTTGAGTAAAGAAGGTAACTTCATTCATGTAGATTCAGATCAAGATAAGGTTCAGCCAGTTATCTGGTTGTATTAATTAATAATTAAAATAAATAAATTATGGAAATGTTAAAAAAAATGTTTGACTCAAAAAAGTTTTGGTATGCAGTATCTGCAGTATTTGTTCCATTTGCAGCAGCAAAGCTAGGTCTATCAGAAGCAGAAGTAGAAAAAGTTTACTATGCAATACTTACTTTAATTCTAGGTCAGGGAATTGCTGACATCAAGAAATAATGAGTAAGATAGTAGATATGATTACTGGTAGCTTGGTTAAACAAGCTATAAGTCCAATTACTGAAATTGTTAAGTCAGTTTTAGAATTGTTTAAAGACACTAAGGGTAAGTATTCTTCTAAGAGAACAATAAGTGGGGTGTTAGTTATAGCTGCTAGTGCAGATATATCGTTAAATGGCATCACATATATGAATTTGGGTTTAAGTTTTTTAGCAGTCTTACCATTACTGTTTTCAGTATTTGAAAAAAATTGTGAAAAGTGTAATTGTAATCTAAAAAAATAGTTACATTTGTGCTTCTATCAACCTTTCTGGTTGGATAATTGTTTTTAGTTTCAAGAGTGGGGTGTTAATAACATCCCATTTTTGTTTTAGAAGCACCTAATATTTTGCTTACATTTAGCAAAACTAAAAATCAAAAAACATGACAAAATTAAAAGGTAAAAGATTAAGACTTTCTGCTGAAGAAGTAGAATTAATAAATGAATCTAGGGGTATAGATGTAGAAAACATCAATGGTAATACAGCTTTAGAGTTACATTTAAAAGAAAGAGGTATAAACAAAGAAGATGTTGTTAGTGTTAAGCATTGGCAAAACATGGGTGGAGAACTGAGATTTTCTATAGTTACAAAACAAGAGTATGGTTTAGATGAAGAGCAAATATTAGATAAGATAAAAAGTCTTATAGAAGATTACTCACCAACATACAAAAAAATAGATAGAGATTTTGAAAATGATCACCTACTTGTTATCAATCCTGCTGACATACATATTGGTAAATATGCTAAAGAATTAGAAACAGGCAATGGATATGACTGTGAAACTGCTGTAGAGAGGGTTTTAGAGGGCATACAAGGACTTTTAGAGAAGTCAGCAGGTTTTGGTATAGAAAAGGTATTATTTTGCATAGGAAACGATATTTTACATATTGATAATGTGTACAACCAAACTACTGCAGGTACAAGACAAGATGTAGATGGTAAATGGTGGGAGCATTTTGAGGTTGCTCTAATGTTATATGTAAAATGTATAGAGATGCTAAGACATATTGCACCAGTAGATGTGTTGCATAGTATGAGTAATCACGATTATCAGTCAGGTTTTCACTTAGCTCATGCTTTAAAGAGTTGGTTTAGAAAAGATGATGACATAAATTTTGACATTAGTGTAGCTCACAGAAAATACTACCAGTATGGTAGTAATCTAATTGGTTTAGAGCATGGTGATGGTGCTAAGATGGTTAATTTACCTCTGCTTATGGCACAAGAAAGACCTAAGATGTGGGCAGATACTAAGTATAGGTATTTTTACTTACATCATTTGCATCACAAAGTAAAACACAAGTGGTTAGATGCTAAAGATTACGTTGGTGTTACTGTAGAATATCTAAGAAGTCCATCAGGTACAGACAGTTGGCATAGTCGTAAAGGTTTTACTGGAGTTCCTAAAGCTGTAGAGGGCTTTTTACATGAGAAGAATAGTGGTCAAGTAGCAAGAATCACACATTATTTTTAAAATATTGTTAAAAAAGTTTGGTAGTCTAATTCAATTTTATAACTTTGCTTATTATTAACTAAAAATAAATATAATGAGTAGAAATAAAAAAAACAATTCAGAAAATCAAGAACCACAAATTAAAGAAACTAGAAAGGAAGCACTAACAAGACTATTTTTAGAAAATGGTTTAGTAAAAGAAGATGTGCATAAAGACCCAAGAGGTTTCGTTATTATAACAAGATCAGGCATAGATAAAATTGTAAGCAAACAAGGTATTACTGTTGCATACGAACCTTTATTGTTAGAATTAAAGAAAGACAATATTAATGTTGTTATTAGAGCTGCTGCATCAATGCAAGGCAAAAATAACAAGCCAATTAACATGATGTCTTTTGGTGAAGCATCTGATAATAATTTAATGGGTGGTGCAAAAAAGTTTCCAGTTGCTATGGCAGAGAAGAGAGCTATGAGTCGTGTTGTCCTTAAGATAGCAGGGTTCTATGAGCAAGGTGCTTTTGGTCAAGATGAGATGGTAGATTAGTGAACGATGATTGGTTAGATGAGGTTCTTGATGGTAAGCCATCTGAGATAACATTATTTCAAATGGCTACCATTGAAACCAGATTACACAGGTCTGCAATACCCTTAGAAGAACAGTCGTATATCATAAATAATTTAGCAAACTTTACAGAACAAGAAGCTGATGATATTATTTTAGATATATTACAAAACCAAGTACCTTCAGACCCTAAAGACCAATACAAATTAATGGCTAGAAACGGAATGTTTGATGACAAAGAAATATAAATTTTCACATATCAGGGAAGCTCATAATGAGTTTGAAGCATTTTTAAGGATTAAAGGAATGTCTACAAGACAATTTTCTTTTTTACTTGATGTAAGTGAGGTAACTGCCAGAAGATATATACTTGACACAACATTGCTTAGATACTATCACATGAATATTATTGCTACACACTTTAATATGAGTGTAAAAGATGTAATAGATATAATAGAATACGATTTAAAATAATAAATATGAACGAAGAAAACAAAACAAAATTAAAATTTAGTCATTACTTTCATGAAGTAATAATTAAAGAATTAGTAAAGAAATTTAATGTTGCCGAAGATGAAATATTTTTAGGATCAAGAAGGAAAAACTTTATACAAGCTAAACGTATGTATATTTTTGTTCTTAAAACAATATTTGATTTAACACTACATGAGATTGGAGATATAACAAATCTGCATCATGCATCTGTACTGTATCACTACAGACAAGTAGAATTTTACCAAAAAATCTATGTGCTTGACTCAGAACTGTATAAGAAAATTTTAAGTAGAATAGAAAGTGTAACATTAGATGAAAAGATTGATGCTTTGGAAAAACAAAACAGAGTAAACAATTTAGAATTAACCAAATTATATAACCTAAAAAAACGTAGAAATGACAAAAGAGAAAAATTATTTGCCTAGTAGTATTAAAGAAATTAAAACTAAATATGGCTCTATGCTTGTAGCTAACTTTAAAATGGAAGAGCTTAAAGCAATAGAAAATAAAGGGTGGTGTTCACTTGTAATATGTGAGAGAAAAGAACCTTCTGAGAAGGGTGCTACTCACTATGCATATGAGAATACATACGAGCCACCTAAACAAGAAACAGTAGATAATACTGATACTAAAGATGACTTACCATTTTAAATAATATAGAGAGGGAAGGTTGGCAATTTTGCCTACAATGTGATTAAATGTTTTTTGCCTTCTCTCTCTTTTTTAAACTATGAAACAGAAACCAACTTACTATGCTATTATATCTGCTGAGGTTAGATATGATAAAAATTTATCAGCTAATGCGAAACTGCTGTATGGCGAGATAAATTGCCTTACTAATGAGAATGGCTTTTGCTTTGCAACTAATAAATATTTTGCTGATCTATATAACAAGAGTAAAGTAACTATCTCTAAGTGGATAAGCGAATTAGTTGCAAGTGGTTATCTATCAACCAGTTACACATATAAAGAGGGTACTAAAGAAATTGATAAGAGGTATATAAGTATTCTTAAAGGGGGTATTAAAGAAAACTTAAAGGGGGGTATTAAAGAAAACTTTAAGGATAATAATACAAGTATTAATAATACAAGTATAATAAAAGAAAAAATAATAAAAAAGAAAAATTTTATTGTACCTAAAGTTATTGAGATAAAAGATTATTGTCTTTTAAGGGATAATGGAATTAATGCAGAACAGTTCTATGATTTTTACCAGAGCAAAGGTTGGATGGTAGGTAAGACAAAGATGAAAGATTGGAAAGCTGCAATAAGGAATTGGGAGAGAAACAGAAAAAAAACTGATAAGGGTATGAGTAAAATTCATTCACACTTACAGAAAAATATGAATGTTAAACAAAAACTAAAAGCAAAATATGAATAATATAAATCAAAATTTTATTAATGGAACAATAAAAACTTTGCCAAAAAAATGGACAGAAGAAGATATTGATTTATTAAAAAAATATAAAAACAATAAATTAAGTAATAAATTAATAGCAGATAAGCTAGACAGAAGTGAAACATCAATAAATATAAAATATAAAAGATTAAAAAAAACTAATAACACATATAACGAAAAACACATAAAGCAAAAATATTTGTTAAATGATCTTTTTATACAAAAAATAAAACCAAAAAATATTTTAGATGTTTATGCAGGTAATTCTTTTTATAAAAAAAACAAATTATGTAAAGATGTAATAATAATTGATAACGATATTAAAACTAAATGTGATTATAATTTAAAAGCAGAAGATTTTTTATATAAATTTAAAAACAAAAAATTTGATTTAGTAGACTTAGACCCATATGGTAGTGCTTTTGAATGTTTTGATTATGCTTTACAAATTGCACAAAAAGGTATTATAATTACATTTGGTGAGTTTGGTCATCTAAGATGGAACAGAATAGATTTTGTTGAAAATAGATATAATATAAAAACAAAACTTGATTTTATACCAGATAAATTTATAAGCTATATAGAAAAGAGAGCATTAATTTACAATAAAGAAATAAAACCAGAAATTATAGGACAGTTTAAAAACATTTTAAGAGTATATTTTGTTATAAAAAACAAAAAAAAATCATTATCTGGAAAAAAATATTTTAAAAACTAATAAATATGAAACAAATTAAAACAATGACAAGGTCAGATGTAATCATAAGATCAATAGACTTATTAAGCAAAACATACATAGAGTTAGGACAGCATAACATAGAAGAAGAAACATTAGAGGTTTTATCAGAGAGCTTAACTGATGATTTGTTTAGGTTTTATAAAAACTTTTACTTTGAAGATGCAGTTAATGCTTTTAATTTAGGAGTAAGAAGTCAGATAAGTGGTGATTTTATACATCTGAATGTACCAACATACATGAAGTGGTTAAGAAGCCACAAGCAATTAATATGGGATGCTAGAGCAAAGGTAGATCAAGGAGCTGATCCAAGAAGTGTTTTACATTACAGACCAGAACCAAAACAAATAACAAATGGATAGAGAAGAATTACAATTAGAATTACAAGATAATGAATGTCTATTAGCAGATGGCTTTGAAACTGCTCTGATAGGAATTACTGATGGCATTAACCCAGTAGCAATTTATGATACATTTTTGTGTATAAAAGTTTTAATTGAAGAAGGTATGTCTGAGATAGATGCTATAGAACATTTTTATTACAATGTAGCAGGTAGTTATGTTGGAGAGAAAACTCCAGTCTTTATAAAACAATTAACAAATAATTCTTAATAACTATATTTTGTAAAAAATTAAGTTTAAAAAAAAATATTATGTTTGTAATATGATTTATTTTTTAATAGGAGTTTTTATATGTGGTGTAGTTAAAGTTTATATTGACAACAAACTATCTTACTATGAGAACGAGCAATTACTTAAAAATCTAAACAAAAAACAAAAAGACAATGACAGAAAAAAGTAAATATTATTATGAGTGGGATAGAAAC
>Ga0181405_1000622_pt1 | contig 12266 bp, 18 predicted proteins | sample 28SPOviralmetaG_FD_130134 | JGI IMG/M metagenome (GOLD analysis project Ga0181405, IMG submission 130134) | Marine viral communities from the oligotrophic San Pedro Time Series (SPOT) site, San Pedro Channel, CA, USA - 28 SPOT_SRF_2011-11-29 | ecosystem: Environmental > Aquatic > Marine > Strait...
GTATACACTAATGGACTGGAACCCTAATATCAAGTTTTACAAAGTCAATAAGGCATTAGATGATAAACCTACTAATAGTCCTATTGATGTGTGGGACCCATGGCACAAAAGAGGTCAATTAGAGTATATCACATACGAGCAGATGATGAACAATTTTAATGAGGGCTTGACAAGACCTAGCAAAAATGATATAATGTAATTATGTTTGATCAATTAATATATAAAGTATTAGATAGAATTGTCAATACCTGTGAACGCTTGAAAAAGTGCATTAAAGATAACCCTCTACCTAAGGCGTGTTATGATGAAAAAGTTAGAAGTGAAGAGGTAAAAAAATGGGCAAAGAACAAAAAACAATTATAAATAATACTAATACAATTAATACAAATACGTACAATAATACTTACAAGGAGAAAATATAATGTCAAACGCATTAGAAGAACTAAAAAAGTCAAAGTCAAATTTTGACGCTCTAACAAAACAATTAGAGAAATCCCAAGACGCACCAAAAAAAGAAAACAAGTACCAAGATGACAGATTCTGGAAACCAGAACTTGATAAATCAGGTAACGGTTTTGCTATATTAAGATTTTTACCAGCAGTAGAAGGTGAAGATATGCCATGGCAAAGAGTTTGGAATCACGCATTTCAAGGACCAGGTGGTCAATGGTATATTGAAAATAGTTTAACAACATTAAACAAAAAAGATCCAGTTAGTGAAGAGAACACTAGACTATGGAATACAGGCATAGAAGCCGATAAAGAAATTGCTAGAAAGAGAAAAAGAAAATTATCTTATTACTCAAATATTCTAGTAGTATCTGATCCTAAACATCCAGAGAATGAAGGTAAAACTTTCTTATTCAAATTCGGTAAAAAGATATTTGATAAGATTACAGAAGCAATGAATCCTGCATTTGAAGATGAAAAGGCAGTTAACCCATTTGATTTTTGGGAAGGTGCAAACTTCAAACTAAAAATCAGAAAAGTTGACGGCTACTGGAATTATGATAAATCTGAATTTGAGCAAGTTAGTAAATTAAAACCTACTGACGAAGAGATTGACACAGTGTGGAAGTCTCAATATGCTCTAAAGGCCTTCATTGATCCAAGTAATTTTAAATCCTATGATGAACTCAAAGAGAAACTGAATAGGGTTCTTACTGGAACAAGAAGCACGGAATCAGTTGCAGATATAGACCTCCCACCCGCTAGTAATAGCGTACCTACATCTGTTGGTTCTGTGGAGAAAGCCTCGTCTACCGATAGTGATGATGAATCATTATCGTACTTTAGTAAACTAGCTGAAGACGAGTAATCTATCTCTCAAAACTTTCTCAAAGGGTGGCGGTGACGCCACCCCACCACAATGAACATTAAAAAGTTTCCTAACATAGATAGAAGAGCATACAAAGGTTTATACAAACCTTTGAACCCTCAAAAGTACAAGGGCAATGTAAAGAACATTGTTTATAGATCAAGTTGGGAAAAAAGGTTTATGATCTATTGTGATAAGACAAGGCAGATAATAGAATGGGGAAGTGAAGAAATATCAATTGCGTATAGAGGTGTAGATAATAAACCTCATAGATATTATCCTGACTTTTTTATGAAAGTTAGACAACCCAACAACACATTTAAAAAGTTTCTAATAGAAATCAAACCTAAATATCAGACACGAAAACCACAACCTGGTAAAATCAAATCAGCATATTTTAAAAGAGCATTAATGACTTATGAAACTAACAGACGCAAGTGGAATACAGCGTTTGCTTGGTGTAAAAAGCGCAATATGTCTTTCAAAATACTCACCGAAGAACACTTAAAAGCATTTTAAATAGCACATAAATAGTAGTATGGCAAGTGTTTTTGACACAATTAAACTTAACGTAGGCAACACAGATAGGTCTAATTCTTGGTATAGAAGTCAAGTACAAAGAATAGCAGGCAATGCTAGTGCTAGACAACTTATGAGAGATGGTAAGTTGAATGGCAGACCTAGTGTAGGACGACTTAACTTATTTGGGTATGATCCTAAATTTAAAAAGACATTACCTTACTACGATATATTCCCATTAGTATTACCATTAGAACCGACAAAGGGTGGTTTTATGGGTATGAACTTTCATTATCTACCACCTCTATTGAGATTTAGATTATTAGAACGTATGCAAGCAAAAGCGACAGATCAAAGATTTGACAAAAATACAAAGTTTGATGTATCTTATGATGATGTAAAAAGAATTAAAATAGTTAAACCTACAATTAAAAAATATTTGTATAGTCATTTAAAAACAGGTTTTTTAAGAATAAATGCAGATGAAGCAGCTATTGCTATACATTTACCTGTACAAAGATTTCAAAAAGCAAGTGACGCTAAAGTTTATGCAGATAGTAGGAACTTTATATAATGCACGATAAATATACGATAGAAGAAATAATAGAGGCAATGAAAAAGATATGTCCTGAAGCATGGGACAATGATGAGGATTACTCTTAATGGCAATAATTAGACAACGATTACCTATACCAGGACCATTTGATATAAGAATAGGTCTACCTAGAGATAAAGGTTTTGACGCTGGTAAGGCAAGAAAAAGATTACAAAATACAAAACCTAATGTTAACACAACCGTTAACAGATTTAGGTCTATGGTTGCAGGTGCAGAGGGATTTTATAGACCTGCTAAGTTTTTAGTTGTATTAGAATTTCCTAGAACATTTACAAACGAAACTCTACAAGGTATGGAGTTTTTAGAATACGAAACAGATTTTCAATTCTTAAATCAAACTAAAAATAATTTAAGAGAGAGATTGTTTTTCTTTTGTGACGCTGCTAAGTTACCAGAGAGAACAATAACTGATACATCTGCTACAGGATTTTACGGGCCAGAACGAAACATGGCAAGAGGTTTAGAATTTAGTACAATGGATTTAACATTTATGTTAGATTCAGAATTATCAGAAAGAGTTGTATTTGAATCATGGCAAAACTTAATTGTAAATAATAGAACATACAATTTAAATTTCTATGATGAATACACAGGCAGAGTATTAATATATCCATTACACGAAAACAGAAACGAAACATCAAATAGTAAAGTTGATGGTGTAAGTAATTATGGTTCACTTGCTAACCTAACATTAAGTGGATATTATTGTGAATTAATAGAGGCATATCCTAAAACTATTGCACCTATTGATTTAAACTATGCAACAAAAGATCAAATAGCAAGACAGACAATAACCTTTAATTACAGATATTGGAGATCAAACGCAAATTTAAGAACAAATGAAGATACACAATTTGAAGGTGATATTGATGGTGTAGGTGAGATAAAGGATGCAAGATTTAAAGGACCGTTCGGTGGTATAATTAGTAAACTACCACCAGAGATTAGAAGAGCGGGACGTGATGTATTGAATCAGATTAAAACGAGATTCCCAATTGGGAGAGTGTTTGGTGGCAGAGTATTCCCACCATTCTTTTAAATAATAAGGAGTGAAACATAATGGCGTTACCAATAAACGAGGTACCGAAATATTCGACAAAACTTCCTTCTAACGACCTGTTAGTTAATTACAGACCTTTTTTAGTAAAAGAGGAAAAAGTTATGCTAATGGCATTAGAAAGTGATAATGATGAGGAGATTAGACAAGCAGTTATAGATACGGTTCAATCATGTACCTATGGCGATGTTGATGTCTCTAAACTACCTATCTTTGATTTTGAACATTTATATTTAAAGATCAGAGGTAAGTCAGTAGGTGAGGTAATTAAATTAAAGTTAAAATGTCCTGATGATGACAAACAAGTGGTTGATTATGAACTTAATTTAGAAGATGTTAAGATTGACACAACAAAGAAACCTAATAACAAAATAGAGTTTGAAAAAGGTTACGGTGTCATACTTGATTATCCTACAATTAAATCATATACAGGCACAAAGTCAGAAACAGAGAATAACTTTAGTTTGTTAAAAGACTCTATCAAAACTATCTACAAAGGTGATGATGTTTATGATAGAAATAATATTACCGAAGAAGAATTAGACGAATATGTTAACAGTTTGACGCAGAAACAATATCAAAAACTGATAGAGTTTTTTACTACTATGCCTAAAATAAGACATAGAATAGAGTACGAAAACCCTAAATCAGGTAAGAAATTTGCGTTAACTTTCAACGGTGCTTCTGATTTTTTTTAATTACCCTTTCACATGAAAACCTAGAAAATTTTTATCGTGTGAACTTTTTGTTAATGCAACATCATAAATATTCATTAACAGAATTAGAACATATGTTACCATGGGAAAGGGAGATATATATTGATATGTTAATTCAGCATATTAAAGAAGAGAATCAAAAACTAAAAGAGAGACAAAGAAAATGAACTTACAAATAAAAGAAAAAGTCGTAGGAATAATCAAGTGGTGTTGGTGGTTTTTAAAAGAAGAATTACCACAATTTTTATCTAACTGGCGAACTGTGCCTAGACTTATGATGATTGCATATGCGTATGCCTTCATTGAAGTGATACAATGGTTTATGGCACTAGAGGCGCCAAACAATGCACAAGCAGGTTTAGTATCAGTAGTAGTTGGTGCTGGGGCTGCATGGTTTGGGTTATACGTAAACGGTAAAAAAACAAGAATAAACGACAAATAATAAATGGCAAACTTTAGCGAACTATTAAAAGATCAGAAACTTAAACAAGATAAAGAGACGGTTGCGATTGCAGAAGCCGCTCAAACTTATTCTTTAAATATACAAAAAGAAAAAGGTTTTGGTCAATCATTTATCAAAGGCGATAAAGACAATGACCCAATATCAAATGCTGCTGTATCTGTTATACAAAACTTTCAAGGCGAACTAGATACAATTGCTGATAATGATTTTACATATTTAAAAGATTTAATTGCTAAGTACAATACATTTTTTGAAGAGTTGCCTAAAAGTATTGACAAAGAAAGATTTACTGCTAAAGAAGGTCGATACTTCGCAGAGGTTATACGACCTACCATAGAACAACTAAATGAGATTGCAGGTCCTGTTCTACAAACTAAACTTGCATTTAGAGATTTAGTTAAACAATTCAAACCTTTAAAACTTGCTGCTAGAACACTAGGTGGTATACCTATTCTTGGTACAGCTATAACTAGAAAAGTAGAACGTATAGAAGCAGGTGAACAAGAGTTAAGAAGAGCAGAGAGAAAAAAAGGACAAGAAGAAACAAGACAAGCAAGACAAAGTATAGAGGATGATTTGACAGGTTTTGGTGCAGATCAACCATCAGCTGCATTAGAAGAACAGATAGAAGAAAATCAATCAACAAGACGAGATGTATTCGCTGATGTACCTAGAGCTGCTTCTGTGCAAAAGTCTGCTGCTAAAGAAGAAAATTTAGAAGAACAAAAAGCAGTACAAGAAGACAGATATAATGAACAAAAAAATCTGTTTGAAATGATTGCTGAAAACACATACGAATCAAAAGAATTACTAGAAAAATTATTGGAAGAAGAAGAAGGTTTTTTAGATAACTTTGGTGGTTTTGCTGCCGCTGGTGGTGGTGTAGCCGCAGGCGCTGGTGGTACACTGGCTGCAAGTAAGTTGCTTAAAAAGAAAACTACTACAGCAGCAACAAAAACTGCTGCTAAACAAGCAACTAAAAAAACAACATCTAAAGTATTAGGTAAAACATTACTAAAATCTGCTGTTAAGAAAATACCTATAATTGGTTTAATTGCAGGTTTAGGTTTTGGTATAGGTCGATTGATGTCAGGTGATATGCAAGGTGCTGCTATGGAAGTTGCCTCTGGTGCTGCTAGTACAATACCAGGTTTTGGTACAGCCACAAGTGTGGGTATAGACGCTGCTCTGGCTGCAAAAGATATTAAGAACGCAGAAAAAGATATAGAAGGTGTAGTACAAACTGCTGAAGATGTTAAAACAGATAATATGAAAGATTTGGTTAATATTGACTCAAAAAGAACCGTTGTTAGAACTACATTGGAAACAGACACTTTAGAAAATCTATTACAGAAATTAGTACCTGAAAATGGTAGTCAAAATAACACGGTTGTTGCGCCTAATAATACAATACAAACCGCTAATACGACAAATGTATTAGGTAAAATGACTTCAAAAAATATTGACAACACCGTTGTTCAATTAAAAAACGTCTATTAACATAGATAAATAGTATTACTGACTATTAGTTATCTTTCCTGAAATTGTTATTAGAGTAAAACAAACATAAAGGACTTATGCAAATAGCGGAATTATTTAAAAAGAATATCGTAATGATACCAGTAGTGGCCTCTATATTAGTAGGGTCATTTACAGGTATTAAATACATAGTAAATCTAACAGACACAATTAACGCCAATCAATTAGAAATTGTAAATTTACAAAGAGATTTAAAAGTCGTTAGTGATACCAATACAGATTTAAAACAAAGACTCTCACGTGCTGAAGGTACTTGGGATATGGCAGAAAACTTATATAGAGAATTAGCAGAAAAAGTTAGAGATATGACTTGGGATATCAAAGACTTAAACCGTGATGTAAATGGTAACTAGTATGAATTATCTAGCTATCAAAATATCGTGCTTAGCATTATTGGTACTTTTAATTGTATCATTTACAAGTAAAGCGGAAGCAAGAAATGAATACCTAAACTCTTATTCTAATAGTTGTAGATACGGCGATGTGGATGTTCGTATAGAAACGGATAGAGGTGATACTGATTACATTTATGGTGATAGTGATTATGAACAAGAAAATAATAGATTATCATTAACCTTTCGTAAGTATCTCGGTGTATCTAAAAAGATGTGTGATGAACAAAACAAAATATTATTAGAGAATGAAAATTTAAGACAAGAACTAGAAATGCTTAAAGTTTGTCAAAGATATGCAGACAGACCTCTACCACCACAATTTGCAACGGTAGAAAAACATTGTAAAGGTTTAAGAGCAAGACCAGTAAGAGAAAAATCAGATGAGTCTTTATGGGATGAAATGAAAAATGATTATATTAAAGTAAATCCTGACGCTAATATATACAACAAAGATGGTCGTAAAAAGTTAGTAATACCTAATGAAGAAAATATGTCAGGTCCTTTACCTGAACCTAACTCTAAATAAATCTACTAAAAAGTGATATAAATAGTAGTATGGCAAGAGTAGCAGGAAATAGCGAAGGCGATTTTAAAGTAAATCAAAGTGATATAAACACTGGTGGTGCAAGAGGTAATAAGAACACGCCACTAGGTAAAAATTTACATAGCAGTGTTTTAAAATATCCATTAGATTTATTAGACGCAAGTGGGCATTACATGATATTCAATGTATATGCTAGAACTAATAACGAAAAAGAATTACCAGCAACAGATTTAAACGTATCAAACAAAGCATTAGGCGCTTACAATAACTCATTTACAAGTGAGAGATTTTTTGACGCAACAACTAACTTTTCACCTGCTGAAGGTGAAACAGGAACAAGTGTTAAATTAATTAAAGACACCGTTGTATTGTATATGCCAGATGATGTTTCAGTAAATTACAAATCAAATTATGCACCTGCTGAGATAGGTGCAGTAGTCGGTGGGGCAGCTGCCCTTGCTGATTTGATGAAAGGCAATGCTGGTTTTGCTGATGTAGCAAAAGGTACAGGTATGCAACTTGCTAAATTAATTGAACCATTAGTATCATTTGGTACATTAGGTGCTGCTTCAGGCACATTGGCTGCATTACAAAGAAAGACAGGTATTGCACCTGCTCCTATGCAAGAAATGATATTTGAAGGCATAGATTATAGAACATTTACTTATAGTTTTAAAATGAATCCTAGAAATAGAAAAGAGGCGCAAGAAGTTAAAAAGATTATTGATACATTTACGTATCATATGTTACCTGAAAAATTAGGTACAGGCGCTGCTCTTGCATTTAGAGTACCATCAGAATTTACAATTAGATATATGTACAGAGGTCATGCTAACGCATATCTACACACACAAACATTTTGTGCTTTAACAGATATGAAAGTTAACTATGGCGGTGGTGAAAAATATGTCACATACAGACCTGACGAGATAGGCGCACCACCTGTAACCACAACGGTTGATTTAACATTCCAAGAACTAGAATTTATTGACAGACGAAGAGCAATAAAAGGCACCCATAATCAAAGAAGACGAGGTGACATAATGCAGGATTACACATAATGGGTAAATATTTTTCACACTTTCCTACAATGTTTTATGACGCAGTGCAAGACGGCACTTCATCACCTAAAGTAGTCACTGATATATTAAGACGTGTCAAAGTTAGAAATGAGATTAGAAATAATGTTGCTGCCTTTTCATCTTACAGAGTACCAGCAGGTGAAAGACCTGAAGATGTATCATATAAGTTTTATGGTACGGTTGACTATTACTGGATTGTTTTATTAATGAACAATATTAAAGATAGATTTTACGACTGGCCATTATCAGAGCAACAATTTAATGATTATGTTAATGGCAAATACACAAACCCAAACGCTGCTCATCACTATGAAGTATCACAAACAAGTGGTCCTACTTCTTCATTAGATAATTCACACTTGATAGAAGTAAACAGCACAGAGTCAGGTGCAAGTACCGTAACCAATTACGAGTACGAGAGAAGAGAGCAAGATAAGAAAAGTTTAATTAAGATATTAAAACCAGAATATATTTCAGAATTTGTAGAAGAGTTTAAAAACTTGATAGGAGATTAAAGTGAGTCAGTTAACTTATGATGAAAACAATCTACAATACGCAGGCGAATTTAGAATTTCAGAAATCGCCATATTCAATGTATATGGCAATGTAGCGGGTATTGCTACAGCCAGTGCTGAGTTATCAATCTACGAAGATATAGAACAAAATTTTATTACAGGTAATTTAACCTTTGTTGATACAGAGGATTTAGTTAACAAATTACCTATATTAGGACAAGAGTACCTAGAGTTTAAAGTTAGAACACCATTAAAATCAACATACGGCGAAGGTGAATATGATTTTACAAATACACGAATGGCAGTTTACAAGTGTACAAAAGAAAGACTAAACTCTAACACACAACAAGTTTCACTAGACTTCATATCAACAGAGGCAATCAAAGATTCAAATACAAAGATTAGTAGAGCATTTGATGGTCCTTATGATGACGCTGTTGCAAAGACATTTAAAAATACATGGGGATTAAATAGTAAGAAAAAGTTTTATGTACAACCAACGCAAGGTAATTTTAAGTTTGTTGCACCTAATACAAGACCCACAGACGTAATGAATATGATTGCTAGTCGTGCCGTACCTAAAACAAGTATTGCACCTGGTTATTTCTTTTATGAAAATGGTCAAGGTTTTCACTTTAGAAGTATTGATAGTTTCTTCTTTATGGCAAAGTCAGAAGGTCTTGCACCTCATCCTGAGATGTTTGAATATTTTGCAGATAGTGAGACAGCAAGAGGTCTAAACAATCCAAGAGACAATCCTATGTCACAGATGAGAACGGTAAAGAGTTTTAAAGTATTACCTCAAAACGATTTAATTACAGGTCAACGAACAGGTACATATGCGTCAAAACTAATTACACATGATCAATACAACAAGACATTTAAGGAACATGAATATAATTACATTGATGATTATATAAGAACACCGCATTTAGAAAAAGATGACGCAATGACAGATCAAGCAGAGTATCGTGGTTTGATACCTCAGGCACACTATGACTTTAATGATACAGAAACAACAAATACAAGAAGTCAAGGATCAGCATACAAGTATCTATCAGACTATTCAGACGCAAGAATTATGGTACAATCAAATACAGCCAATATACACAATTCAAACATGAAAGAGGGTTACAAAGTAAATGAATATGTACAGAGAAGAAAGAACGTATTAGGTACAATGAATGCCTTACAATGTGAACTAGAAACACATGGTAACACGCATTTAAATATAGGACATATTATACGAATAAACGTACCTAGAGCAGGTAGAAACAAAAACGGCGTAAAGAGTACAGACCACGACAAATACCTTACAGGACGGTGGCTAATCACCGCTATTCGACATAGTTTTAACATTGCTGATCAGATACACACAATGGCTCTTACTTGTATTAAAGAGACTTATTCAATGCCTTTATACGAGAAAGCGTCACCTCTTCAAATATCAGTAAAAGATGAAGGTAAACCAGTAAATCTCTATGACGATTCGCAGTACGATTAAAAACATCAAGGCAGCTCTTAATAGGCTGGGAGACTCATTGCGAGTTGCGCCAAAAAAATTTTTGACTAAAGACTATGATAGCGGCCTAATGATAGACAATGATAGTAAGACATTACAGCAGAAACGTGAGAAAACCACAATAGATAGTAGTACTTACATAAGGCAACATACAACACAGAGAGATTAACCTCAGAGACATATGAAAGAATATATCAACAAACACATGAACGAGATAGGTCCCAGAGACGATATGAAAGATAGAGCAACCTCAAAGACCCTCGAATCTTTGCCTAGTCTAGTGCTTCGCACCGCGGCTCGCTTTCTAGTAATAAATACTTACATAAAAAATACGGAAAAAAACAATAGCTTGACTGGATCAAATACGGTCATTTATGGGAATATTTTATGAGTACGAATAGTTTTTTAGGCAGAGACGGTTTTACATGGTTTGTTGGTGTTGTAGAAGATCGGCATGATCCAGAGAAACTAGGTCGTGTTCGTGTAAGATGTCTAGGCTATCACACAAAAAATAAAACAGACCTACCCACAGCAGATTTGCCTTGGGCCTCGCCTGTGCTACCTATTACTTCATCTGGCATATCAGGCATTGGTTCTTCGCCTACTGGCCTTGTTGAAGGGTCTTGGGTGTTTGGTTTCTTTAGAGACATATACTTACAAGAGCCAATTGTATTGGGGAGTTTGCCAGGTCGACCTAGTGAAGAGGCAGGGACTTCTGGCTTTTATGATCCAAATAGAATTTTCCCTAGAGCCATTAACGAACCCGATACAAATAGATTGGCTGTTAATGATGAGAATAATCCCCATCTCGGCCTTGAATTACGTAAAGCAACAAGGTCAACTAATTTACCCACGGCAGACTTTGACGCAACAACAGACGCTTCAGGTAGCATTATTGCTGCTTCTGATACAGATACTTGGGATCAACCAGAGATTGCATACGCAAGTGTCTACCCTAGTAATCATGTTTACGAATCAGAGAGCGGCCACATATTAGAATTTGACGATACCAGTACGGCCGAAAGAATATATCTACAACACAAAGTAGGCACATCAACAGAGATAAACCCTAACGGAGATCGTATAGACATTATCAAAGGTGCTGCTTATAATCTTACCACTTCAAACAACAAGGTCGATATATCAGGTAACTCTGACCTTACAATATCTGGCCGTCACAAAGTCTATATTAACAGAGACGGCCAAAGTAATAACAACTATGATATACAAGTCGGACCCAACGCAAACGTCAATATACAAGTAGATACAGGTGACATTAATCTAGTGACCAAACAAGGTAAGGTCAACGTCAATAGTGGTGGTGATTACAATGTTAAAGTAGGGGGTAATTACACAATGACCGTAGCAGGTAATCGAAACGTATCAGTTGAAGGCTCAACAGTAGATAACACATCATCGACCGTAATACACAGAGGTAGTAGAATAGACCTTAACCCATAGACTAGGGCTAAAACTAAGCCATAGATACTATCTAATCTATAAATGCAATATGTATAGTTAACAAATAAAGGCGGCCTTATCTGAGCCTTTTCCCGTTCACTACTTACACATAAAAATCCGCCAGTCCAAAAACCCTCGTATAAGTCGGCTTCACATTATTGACATAAAGCACGGAATGTGTTATAATAAATATAAACTAACAGAGAGGTAACTATGCACCTGATAAAGCAATTTAAATTGGATTACACGGACACTCATAGACGAGCCATGATTGCAGAAGTATTAGATCAATATAAAGCAAGGCAACCTGTTAACGCATTTAATAATGGGCCTTATACAACACATAATTTTGAAGTTAAACCTACTATTGACTTTACTCGGTTATATAAAAACTTTGAATACCATGCTGTGGAATCTTTAAATAAATTTTCGCTTTCTAAAGAGAATCAAAGAAAATGTTGGGCGTTTGTTTCGTCTCGTAGTAATGCTCCTATGTACTGGCATAATCATAAAGAGACA
>Ga0181405_1000630_pt1 | contig 12150 bp, 10 predicted proteins | sample 28SPOviralmetaG_FD_130134 | JGI IMG/M metagenome (GOLD analysis project Ga0181405, IMG submission 130134) | Marine viral communities from the oligotrophic San Pedro Time Series (SPOT) site, San Pedro Channel, CA, USA - 28 SPOT_SRF_2011-11-29 | ecosystem: Environmental > Aquatic > Marine > Strait...
AGTCTGGCTCCCAGTATTCGTGCTCCTCATACGCAATCTCCTTGAGTTCAGGAAAGTTCCAACGCCCTCTTCGAGCGTCCATAAGTATGATGTTATCCGGACCACCGTCGTCGGGCGTAAACACCCCCCACGTCGTTATCGCAGAATAATCCGCTGTTTCTTTCTTCGAAAACGCAGTGTCATACGCTTGAACAACGTATTGAATCGCCGGGATCTGTTCTTTCTCCCAGTCTTTCCACCACTCTCGTTTGACTATCGCACTCTCAGAAGCAGTAGGCTGTTGCTGCCACTGCGCATTCCACTTGCCCACAGGAAGCGAGGCTTTGATCGAAAGAAGCGCCTCTTTCTCCCAAAACTCAGGCCATAACGGCTTGTCGCTCGGCATGATTGCAGGAAACTCAACAACCTCCCACTTGTCCGACATAATGTCGCCGCCCTGCGCTTGTACCAAACGGCCCGTCAAATCCTTCTTACCCCAACGGGTCATAACCAAAATGATCGCACCACCCGGCTGCAAACGCTGTCGAGGACCAGATGTGTACCACTCATATGCGTTGTCGAACGCACTGTCGCTCATCGCATCCTGCTCCGAGTGAGGGTCGTCAATTATAAATAAATCCGCACCGCGACCCGTAACCGCTGCTCCAACACCCGCAGCAAAGTATTCACCGCCCTTGTCCGTCTGCCATTTACCTGCACCCTTGTTATCCTCCTTCAAATTCGTATCCGGAAAGATTTCTTTGTAAGCAGGGTCGTCAATCAAATCTCGAACCTTACGTCCAAAACGAACCGCGAGCTCCGTGTTGTGAGTAGCCTGAATAATCTTGAGCTTCGGATTGCGACCCAGAAACCAAGCAGGCATTAAGAAACTGGCAAACTCTGACTTCGAGTGCCGAGGCGGCATGTTGATAATTAACCGCTTTAATTCTCCACGAGCCACACGTTCTAACTGTTTAGAAATAACCCTGTGATGACGACCTTCAATAAAGTTCTCATACACATGATGCGCAAACGGCATAAACTGGTCTTGCGCTTTGGCTCGCAAATCCAGCTTCTTCTTAGCTTCCGTCAGCGACAGAATCTCTTTTAGGGCTTCTTCTGGTAAGGCTTGTAAATTCATGCCGTATTACGTTGGTACTCGTTGCCGTACATAAACGGGTACATCTCCTGCTGCTGCTGGGCAGCGAGAGTAGTCATAATCCCGCCCTGCGGATCCTTAATAGCTGGACCCGCTGCGCCCTGCTGTTGCTGCCGCGGCTGTTGACCAAACCCCGCCGGGATAGGCGTAGGCTTAGTAATAGGCTGCTGCGGAGCAGGCCTCGTTTGTTCCAACGCTGAAGGCAATGGAACTTGAGGCAGTTTCGGTGTCGGCCTAAAACCCGCTCCCGCTCCCGCTTCCGGAGTAACGCCAACGGCTTCCGCCGAAATAGGCGACGGACGATCATCGTCTCCCCCACCCACTTGAGGCATTTCTGCGGGTTGAATAAACTGAGAACCCAGTCCTTCATATCCCTCCATACGTTGACCCATATAGCCAAGGGCTTTCCCCGAGGCGTCTAACCCAAGAGACCCAACCAACTGATCTTTCTCGTCATACACCGGAACATACTGAGCAGCGTCTTTTGCCTTGAACAAATCTGTCCCGAAAATCCCACGCTCTTCGTAATCCCCCTGCTGCATAAGCTGACTGGCGATCTCACGATCCTCATACGCCTCGTTGTACTTCGCTGCGGTGTAAAGCAATCCAGCGCCCGGTATAACCGCGCCCAATAATCCACCAATCACCATGTCCTTGGTGTTAAACGGATCGTACTTCGCCCCAGACATTTCCGTAAGCATACTTTGATCTAAAGAAGGAATACCGCCAACATAACCATACTGACGAGACGCCTGCTGCGCTTCCGCTGGGGTAAAGTTCTGCTGAGACAGCTTTGCTAATTCGCTTGCTCGATCATCGCCTATAATCGCACGGGCTCGCTCCTGACTGCTGCCACCAGACTCCGTACCAAAACCACCCTGATAGGTAGACGCTCCCGAACCTGCGCTGCCCATATTAAGTGATGCGCCAGCTTGTATCTGGTTTGCATTCGAAATCTGAGGATTGGATGCCATAATCTCCGCGACCGAAGTATTATTTTTTTCCGCAATCTCACTGAGCGTGTCGCCCGATTTAATAGTATATGCCATTTACGCTACTCCTACAGGCGGCGTTCTGCCTAAAAACGCCCCTATTCCTTCTTGCGTTACTTCGTTTATAGCAGGTTGTGGCTGCTGAATAAAGCTCGGAGGCACTGTCGTCGCTCCGTAGCCCACGGGAACCTCAGTAAACTGATTAAACTGAGGGCTGTAATACGGTGTCGGATCCGTTGGAACCTGCTCTGGAATGTACGACACAGGCTCCGTAATAAACCCAGCCTCGTCCAACGTAACCTGCGTAGGCTGTGGACCCAAACGAGCCTGCTGCGGATTAAATGCAGGAGCCTCGGGCATCTGCATCGCATACGCGTCAAATGGACCAACAGGCTGTGTAGGCTGCGTTGTGTACGTTCCCACCGGACGACCAAACGGATCAAAGGTCAGGATCGGATTTCCAAACTCGTCTAACTCTACAGCCTGACCACCAACATAGGTGCCGCCGTCGCCGTCTCCACCGTCTCCACCAACCGCCGTGGCTGGTGTAGTCGTGGTTGTCGGATCCGGGCGAGTAATCGGAGCAAACGGACCATCTGTCGTCGGAGTTACCTGATCCTGATCCTCATCCTCCGGGGCCCCTGCCGTAGCTGAAGCAAAGTCAAACGTAGTTCCCGTTGTCGTAGCAGTCTTAATTCTCTGTAACTCGCTCTCACGGAAACGCGTGTCTTGTACCGAGTCCACAAAATTCTGGGCGTTCTCCGCCGTAAATCCGTAGTTTTCCACCAGATCGTTGAGCAACGCATCCTCTGTGACGTTGTTGTCTAGCTGGTTATTGATGTAATCAAACGAAGTCTGCGCAAACTCGGCTCTTCCTTCCATAATACCCAGTGCATCAGACAGTGTATCCACCTCGTTCTGCACATTTACCACGTTCGTAACCATGGATTGGGCCTTATCGTATCCAAATCCGTTATCAATCATCTCCTGAATGATATCCGTAGTCTTAGAACCCGCCTCTAATTGCTCGTTAATAAACCCATACGCACCCTGCGCGAAGCTGTTATTAGCCTCCAAAAGGTCCGTATTCGACCGGATATCCGTGGCATCCGTAATCAATGCGTCCGCATCTAGCTCCGAAAACCCGTTATCAAGCAAATCCTGACGGATGTCGTCGACTGATACCTCACCATCAAGCTGCGCATTCACAAATTCAAAGGCTCGCTGCGCAAATGTCCGCTGATCCTGCGCCGTTCCTAAGTCTGTCTCCAAACCAGCAAGCGTAGTTCGAGTTCCGTCGACACTCGTAACCAAAGTCGACGCCGTATCTTCCGCAAAACCCTTTTCAACAAGCGATGCAGAGATTTCTTCCGCCGTTTTGCCCTGATCAAACATGGAATTAACGTAACTATACGCACGTTGCGCGAAACTCGCCTCCGTGCCAAGCGTATCAAGCTGCATCCCAAGGTCAGCAACCTTATCCTTGACCGTAGTAACGCTATCAACCAAGTTTTGAGCCGTCGTCTGGTCAAATCCATTCTCAATAAGCTCATTTACAATGGATTCCGGGGTAATCTGCACCTCGGCGTCCGGATCTTGGCCCAACATCGCGTCCAAACGCGTGTTAACGTAGTCATACGCGCCCTCGGCAAACGTATTCTCCGTCTCCAAACCAGTGATCTGGTCTCTCAGTGTGGTTTCTGTGGTCCGAATGGTGGATACATTGCCCACCAACGTCGCTGCGTTGTCCTCGGAGAACCCATTTTCTACCAACTTGGCAATAATATCGTTTTCAGAAAGCTGAACCTCGGCATTTGGGTCCTGATTTGCAATCAGTTCTAGCTGCTCGTTGACAAAACTATACGCCGTCTGCCCAAACAACTGATTTGCGTTGGCTGTACCCAGCGAAGTCTCCGCCGCGGACAGATTTGTACGCATCCCATCAATGTTCGTAACCAGAGCGTTAGCCCCGGCCTCAGAATAACCGTTATCGATTAAATCCGCGACAATATCGTCTAGCGAAGTCTCCGCATCCAACTGCCCGTTGACATAATCGTAAGCCTGTTGGGCAAACTGGGTCAAACCCTCACTCGTCTCAACGTCTGTTTCAAGTCCGCCAATGGTATCACGGTACGTTTGTATGCTATCCACAAGCCCTTGGGCTAAGTCTGTCGGGAAGTTGTTTTCCCCCAACAACTCGACGATTTCGGCTGGGGTTTTACCAGCGTCTAGCTGCGCATTAACCAGTGCATACGCGTTTTGAGAGAACGACACGTCCGTAACCAGCGCAGCCTTGTCGTTGAACACCCCTTGAATGTCATCGAGCAACGTGTTCGCCGTCGCATCCGTGTACCCATTGTCCTTTAACTCTGCAAAGATTTCTTCTCTGGTTGCGTTCTCCGCTAGTCTAGTCTCTACATAGTTGTACGCGCCCTGCGCAAAACCTTTTTCGCTGCGCAACTGAGCGTCCGTATCACGGATCTGCTGTACCGTATCGACCAAAGATGCCGCTGAAGCACTGTCAAACCCATTCTCAACCAGATTATTAATAATATCCTGACGATCCGTCTCACTCGCAAGCGCATCGTTTACTACGCCATACGCCCCTTCAGCAAAGTCCCGCTCTCCAGTAAGCGTATCAACGTCTGTCTCAAGACCCGTAATGTCCGTTTCCAAGCCGCCAATCGTCTCACGGAACCCATAAATCGAGTCATACAACTTAGCCGCTTCAGTTTGACTAAACCCGCCCTCCGATTTCAACGTGTTGATAATCTCATTGCGGCTCTTGTCCGCATCTAACTGGCTGTTTACCCAGTTCGCCGCATCTTGAGCCGTGTCAAGCTGACCCTCGAGCACCTCAATCGTGCCACCAAGGTCATCAATCTCGCCCTCAAACGCGTCCAAGATCCCAGCATCAAAGCCATCGGCACTCGCAATAGACAGCTTCTTATAGAAATCATTGAACTCGTTGGTCGTAATTCCAAAATCAGCCTCGATCTGCTTGATCGTATCGAAGTCCACCCGACCGTTCATCAAGTAGTTATCAAGAATAGCCTGTTTCCAAGGCTGGTTAACAGCAACCATTTCCTTGTAATAATCCCCGAACTCCGTAATCGGCACACCATACTGGTCCGCGATCCGTTGAGCCTCGTCCAAACTAATACCACCCATCGTGGCATACATCTGGTCCATCTCGTTCTTCCACTCAGGACGAGTGGCAACAACCGTATTGTCCGTGGTCGATTCTTCTTCCGTTACCGTCGAGACATTGGAATTGTCCGTAACCGTTACCGCCCCAGTGTCGTTGTTAACGATCCCGTCGTAGCCGTTATCGACAATCGTATCGACCATGTCATTCGTAACCGTCACAGTCCCAGTGTTGTTATACTCGGTTTTAATGTCGTTAGCTTTGTCTTCCCCAAACAAATCCACAAGGTTGTTGAACCCCGTATCGTTGTTTATCCCATCAATCGTAAACGGATTGGTGATATTCACAAATACACCAGAAGACCCCTCCGTCGTGGGCGTTGCCGTGAAACTATTCGACGCCGGGTTGCCATAAACAATAGCTGCATTCCCCATGCCGTCGACAACTTTCGTGTCGCTAAACGAACTCTGGTTTGCCAAAACCTCAACTGTCGTGCCATCCGGGTTAACACTCGTTCCAGTGACGTCCTTAAACTTGTTCGTGATTTTAGCGATGTTCATTCCATCTGCTAACAACTGATTGATCGTTGCCGTGTCAATCTTGTTGTCCGGAGCGATGTCCAAGTACAAATCAGGATTGTTTATCGCTACTTCTAACTCTTCCGCAGTTAATCCAGAAACCTCCGCTAACTCCGCAAGTTTGTCATTATTAAATACAGCACCAAGAGCCGAGTTCGCCGTACCTCCAACAATAAATCCAATGATCGCTTCTCTCGTTAAATCACTGGTGAATACCTGACGCTCCGGATCATAAATCCCCTTCGCCGCCAAATCGTTCATTATCGAAGTAAACGCCTCCTGTGCACCTTCAACCGCACCCTCTTCCGCAAACTCAACCGTGCGTTTCGCCAACTTGTTTACAAAGTAATCCGCGAAGTTCGGCGGTAAATTACCCAGAACCTTACCAATAGGTACTGCTTCCGAAGCACCAATAACCAAGGCCAGTTTCGCCGTTGCCAAGGCTTCCGCCTCACTTGCACCTTCCGAAATCGCTTCGTCATAAACCGAACCAGAGTTTCCTAGTGAACCCAACGCCCCAGCCGCTATCGTACCAGCCACAGGACCACCCATCAAAGTCGCACCCGCCGCAGACGTAATAAACCCTAACGCCGAACCAAAACCGCCGCCCAACTGAACAACGAAATTATCCCCGTTCTCTATTTCTCCAGCCGCATTCGATGCCGCGTCTGATAACGAAACCCCCATCTTATACCAAAAATCATCGTTAACAGGGATCCCAGACGCCTCTACCGTATCCGTAAAGTCTTTCGTCGTAATGGCAATCTCACCCTGCAACATCTTTATGTGATTATCTAACGCGCCAATCACATTAGGATCCATCGCACCAAACAATTTTTGCTGCGTCTCAGCTAACCGCTGACCAAGACCCTCTAACTTTTTACCAAACATTTGCGCGTTAACGTCTAAGAAAGACTTCTTAGCTACAGATACTCCCTTTAAACTGTTCGCAAACGTATCCGCAAAACTCGTGAAAAACGCCTTGCCAGTATCCGAAACAATCTCACCAGTCGTAGCATCCCGCTCCAAACCACCTTCCGGAATAGTAATCCCCATGGTCGCATCAACCATGTCGTTGTACTCATCAGTACCCGGCGTGTACCCCAAATTGTAAGACTCAGCATACGCCTCCGCTAACTCAGGGTCAGGATTAAGAGCCGTAACCATCTCCGCCAAAGGCATCCCGTCAACCGCAGACAAAATAAGCGTTTTACCACTCTCCGTGTCGTAGTTAATGCGATACCCCGCACCCGCAGCAGACAACTCTTGGTTCTTAACAGACGTCGCACTAGGCGTGTTGTCGTTAATGTCCGAGGTGCCCCAGTCTATATCGTTTAAATTATACTCCGTGGACCCCGGATCAAGAACCACGAACGGCTGACCACTCTCGTCCAAACTGACATTCCAGTTTTCTGGCCTGTTGTACTCGTTAATCTTTATCTCGTTTGACGCAACATCGTCCGCCGTGTCATGTACCGCGCCGTAGTCGTCAACAAACTTTATGTCACCATCAACCTCGGTTATATCAAAATAACCCGTAATCCCCGCTTCTTCCTGCGCAGAATCTACGTCCATTAAACTCGGCACTTCAACGTAACCACCGCTATACGCACTCGAAGGAGGAGCCGTCTCACCCCCAACATAAATTAACTGTGGATCCCCGCGCTCGTCAGAATCAATCCGCCAGTTGCTCGCGTCATTGTACGAATCAACCCGGTCATCAACGTCCTTCTCACCAGTAATTAAATCATCTTCGTCACGATACGTCTGACCGTACTTGTCCTTCATGTACGTCGTGCCGTTGATAACCTCTAAATCATAACCACTGTCGTTGTTTCCAGCCGCAGCCAACGTAGATAAACTCGGAACCGTGTACGCACCGTTGTCAGGTCGACCCATGTCACCAGTGTACTTTTGATCCAACTGACCCTGCTCATCAACAACAACTTCCCAATTTTGAGGGTTGCTCCAAGACTCCTGCTTTAATAATTGATCATCGCCATAGTTCCGATCCTCAACAGTAGAATATGAGTTCCCAAACGAATCGTAATAATTACCGTCAACAGATATAGCATCGTCAGGAGTCTTCTCGTCAAACACACTCTGAGGAACATCTACATAAATACTCTCACCAGTCGTGTTCGAACCACTCGGTATCGTTAACGAATCCCCAATGTTAATGTCGTTAACATCCGACATCGCAATACCATTAGCCGCAGCAATCGCAGCAATCGTCGTGTTGTTAGCAACCGCTAACTCACTCAACGTATCTCCAGACGATACCGTGTAATTAATGTTCACAGGGCCACTGACCGTGGTCCCAGATCCGCTGCCTGACCCAGAGCCCGATCCCGATCCCGATCCCGATCCCGATCCCGATCCACTGCCGCTACCAGAACCCGTGCCCGTGCCCGTGCCCGTGCCCGTGCCCCCAGATCCACTGCTCGGTATAGTAATAGAATCCCCAGCGTAAATTACATCCGCATCCGTAATCCCCGGATTCGCATCCAACAAATCCTCAACAGTAACCCCGTTCTCCGCCGCAATCTCACTTAACGTATCACCAGACTCAATCGTCTCAGTCGTGTCACCACCGCCACCGCCGCCGCCGTCGTCACTCCCGCCACCACCAGAACCCGTGTCACCACCACCAAAAACTCGACGGTCCAATAAAAAATTAAACAAAAAAGGATTCATTCTTGGCTCCTCTTGCGGTAATTAGCGCCTATACACTTATAACCACGCTTCTCCATAATACCATTGAAAACATCAGCGTTAATCATAGACGTCATCCCAACACGAGTATCAACAGTCCCTTGGTCCGCGGACCACCGCTCATACATCGTCAATAACTCCCAACCAACCTTCGATCCTCGGTACTCCGGTAAAACATACCACAAATAATCGTTCGCTACCAAGTCATCACTGAAAAAATAATCCGCAACCATCGCAGCCATCACTCCAACAGCCTTATCACCATCCCAAGCAAGAATAAATAAACGGTTGTCCGTAGTCGCAAATAACTTGGCCTCCTTCAACAACTTAGTCGCGTTAAAACCCAAATGACTATACGCACTCTCCCGATGCGAAAACTTACCCAAACGTAAAACAGCCACCTCAATAGGCAACGTCATCCTCGTTACTACCTCATACCTCAATGTACCTGCGCCTTCCTTGCCTTCTTTGTACGACGAAAACTACGGTTCTTACTCGCACTCAATATACCCAAATTACCACCAGAATTATCCCGAGGATTACCGTTCCGATGCGTAACATCCTTCCCATCACCCTTCTTTACCCGACCAGACTTAACCATCGCAGCACGGGCCGCGTTCCTCGATGCCCGGTTCTTCTTCTGCTTTGGCGACGAATGGTAGTTGTCGTACTCTTTTCTATAATCACGGCCCACTTGTACTCTCCTTGTTGTTGGAACACAACCCAATGAAATTATACCCGAAATAATTTACAAAACCAACATTATAGGGTGCACACCACACCAACCGGGGGGCCATATAAGGGGGGTAGGGGGGAGGGGTCTGCCCCCGCCACCGGGATGATATGCTCCAGTAACCCCGGCAAGTATGTCTGTGTATCAGGTAAGCAGAGCCTTGTCACTCTGATCTCTGTCCAGTGTCTGCGTACCTTGCGTGTAGTTCCTTGCGCCTTGGCTCGTGGGAATAATTAGAGAGGTGCCATGGGGGTGGGGGGATTTGATCGATGGGGTGTGGGGGTGGGCGTCCGGGCAGGCTCTCGTGAACCAAGCCCCTTCAGGTCTTGGCCCTTCGGGCTTCGATCCTTGACGCATACGGTCCTTCGGCCCGTGTCAGTCTCCGAACTGACAGTCGGCCAACGGCTATAGCCCCGTTGGATCACGCACTGAGAGACAGCGGAACCGTACCGATATGCGCCCAGTCAGGGCCTGCGCTCCCTCTCCATGCTACGGCGATCCACCCGGCGACGGGAACATCCTTCAGATGTTCTCACGTCTTGGGTGTCTCGTCGTGCATGGAGCCTCTTCCGCTGGTCAGCCTGTCTGAGTGCGCCAGCGCCTAGACTACTACACACACACATGAACCCCCGTGCGGATTGTCCCCCCGGGAGGCCATCCCGTTTAATGCGTCGTCAACCCCACTCGTTCCTCGGGGGTCGGAAGTTTGCCCATGACGCAACATCACATGAACCCGACGCTGCGTCATGGGTCTCGTGTCAAGGATCACCTTCAGTGCCAGTGATCCCATGACGCTGCATCAGAACCCTGTGACGTAGCATCATGCGCCGCTCTGCTAAACTCCCTTGACGATTCCCTCGTTCCTCGGCGCGATTAAACGTGCGGCTAGTTGATGGGACAATGCACGAAGTTCCATGTGCGTTGTAGTAACTCAAACATAGGAGGCCACAATGGCTACTAAAAACTATACAGACATCGATCAACTACCAATCAGCCTTAACATCACAGTTCGGGAGCTCAAACTAATCGACCGACTCATGACCGAGCACGGTGCTGAGTGGAACGGCTGGGCCTCTGAGCGTCAGTTGCACAAGGATATACGTCAGATCCTAGCAGAAGCGTTCAAATCGATGCAGCACGACAGCAAGTACGATGCCGACAATTTCAACAGCGTCGTCGAGTACACAATCAAGAAGGAGGAATCTATTGATGCTTGAGCCAATCGGCATGTTCCACACACCCAAGTCGTGGGACGAACTACTCGAGTGGATCAACGCGCACAATGCAAGCGACCGAGCACACATCATGGTCGCCGCTTGCATGGCATTTAATCTAGCAGCCCATCTAACACAGGAGACAACAGATGGAAAATCAAACTAATCAACTAGCTGACCTGATCATGGCAATCATTCAGGAGAAGGTCGACGAACGTATCGAGCAGAAGGTCAACGATCTTCAGGAGGGTATGAACTCCACATCCTTCGACATCTACGATCACTCGTCAGAGATCACCGACATGATCGACGAGCACGACATCGACCACAAGATCGAACAGTATTTCAACAACAACACCTTCTCGGTCACTGTCGACTAACTTCAACCGCGGGGGCTTCGGCTCCCGCACCATCAAAGGATCTATCTAATGAGACAAGAAACTGACAAGATCGCACGGGCTTTCTTCCGTCGCACCGCAGCCAACGCAGCACGAACACGCACCAATGGCGAGATCGTCTGGCTACACAACAACCGCATAGCATGGCGCACACTCGACGGCGACATCGGCTTCACCCTCGCAGGTTGGCCCACCGTCACAACACGCGAGCGCATCAACGGCATACTCACCACATTCGGGTATCGATACTGGGGCGTAGCACAACGCGATCACGCACAGTATCTGGTACTAGGTGGCGAGAAGATGATGCCCCTCGGAGATCACGATCACTTCTACCTCAGTGAACTACGGGCCATGGAACCGCTACCATGCACATAGGCGGATATCAGATGAAGGACCTCGGCTATGGTGTCGAGGTCCGCGAGTACGAAGCAGGCTGGTCGTTCTTCATACAGGGCGACGATGCACAGCTGTTCCGTGACGAATGGGACGCGTACCAACTCGGTGTCGACAATAACTTCCGACACTTCCTTTCAACCCACGAATACGACACGCTATTCAAATAGGAGACTAACATGAGACCAATGTTCGAATGGACCGACGACGAGATCCGCGACTACTACGACAGCAACCCAAACCTCTCAATCCTGACATACGCCGGGATGCTCGGACTGTCAGGAGGTGAGCTCAAGGATATCCTGATGACAGACGGTAGCGCCGTCGACAAGGAAGAGGAGGCCATGGCGGAAGAGATGTTCGAAACCGAAGCGCCAACAACGCGCAACTACTGGTAACCAACGGGGGGCTTCGGCTCCCCCAACTACTATCATACATGGAGTCACGCTAGTCGCGTGACAAAGTTTAGTGTAAATAGAATACCGCTAGTCGCGGTATAAGTATTTGTTTAAATTGAGTCTCGTTCCTCGACACATGTTTAGTGAGCTCGGCTCCCTCGTTCCTCGGTCGCCTCGCGAAGGAAAAACGGCGCGAGGGGCCGCAGGGCTTTATCGCTGCGCAAGGGGCCGCAGGGCCTCGAACATCGAACCAAAACCCTCGAACCGATGCCCAGCAGTCCCAGACAGCCCGTGGTCATGCAAACTAGGACCTTTGTCACCCTCAAACAAATATAGACTCTTCAAAGAGGGGGCCTTTACTAAGAAGAAAGTTGCCCCTCCTCGAGCCCAATATGCCATATGCCACGCGATCTGGTGAGGCGAGACGCGGACGGCGTTGG
>Ga0181405_1000632_pt1 | contig 12135 bp, 17 predicted proteins | sample 28SPOviralmetaG_FD_130134 | JGI IMG/M metagenome (GOLD analysis project Ga0181405, IMG submission 130134) | Marine viral communities from the oligotrophic San Pedro Time Series (SPOT) site, San Pedro Channel, CA, USA - 28 SPOT_SRF_2011-11-29 | ecosystem: Environmental > Aquatic > Marine > Strait...
GTGATTCCGGTAATGGAGGATCTGATGGAGGCTGATCAGATGGAGGAGGCGACTCTGGTGGCGATAGTGGAGGTGATTCTGGAGGAGATGGATCTGGAGAAGGTTCTGGTGAAGGAGAAGGTAGTGGAGAAGGTTCCGGTGAAGGTGAAGGATCTGGTGAAGGTGAAGGAAGTGGGGAAGGCGAAGGTGAAGGATCTGGGGAAGGAGAAGGTGAAGGTGAAGGAAGTGGAGAAGGTGAAGGAGAAGAAACCGAAGAGTCGTCTGAAGAAAGTTCTGAAGAAGAATCAAATGAAGAAGAGAGCAAAGAAGAAGAAAGTGAAGAAGAAAGTAAGGAAGAGGAGGAAAAAGAAGAAGAGAAAGAAGAAGAAAAAGAAGAGGAAGAAAAAGAAGAGGAAGAAGAGAAAGAGGAAGAAGAATCTGATGAAGAAAAATCTGAAGAAGAGGAGGAAGAAGAAAAAAAGAAAAAAGAAAAAAGATTTATGCCTATACAGTTAAAAGCAGATCTTTTACAACAACAATCACTAACTTTAGATTACAACACAGTATTAAGCGTAGGAGCTTCTCAAGCCTCTATATATGGAGATATTACTAATACAGCTACTTTACAAGTATACGATAACTTAAAACAAGTTGGTTTAACATTAGGTAGATCAAAAGTAACATTAAATCAAAATTATGCTGTTACTTGGGTAGATGGTATTAATCTTTCCTTTATGAGGAATTATAATATGAACGCAACATCTATTTCATTAAGTAGAATGAAACCTATGGGTAAATACGGAACAGTTGGAATAGGGTTAAACTATTCTTATATGTTCGGTAAAGATAATTTAGGAGAACGTTTACCTAATATGGCCTCATTAGGTTATAACTTCTTATATACTAACTCGGTTAAGGTACATAGAAGAGTAATGTACTCTCCAGCTTTAATAGTAGCTCAATCTCCTTTATCGTATATGCAAGAAACAGAAGAATCTCCAGCATTTGGTACTGTGAGTAAAGATCTTATAGGTATATTAGCTAATTCATTTACAGTTAACGTAACAAAGACATTTTCATTTAACGTAGGATGGACGGTAATTTACAGTAGTAATGAGTTTGTTCCTATAATGAATTCATTTATGATAGGTTCTAAGATACCACTTTAATATTTATAGACATGAAAAGGAAACATATAGCAATAATTAGTTTATTAATAATAGCAGCCTGGGCAGTAGGGTACCTTAACCAGTACTATCGGGTTCCGGAAGTAAAAATAGTTGAGGTAGAAGTAGAAAAAATAGTCACAGTAACCGATACTGTATATGTAGATAGTATTATTGAAAAGAAGGTATATGTACCTAAATATATTACTGAAGTAAAAACAGATACCCTAGTAAGAGAAGTAGTAGTAGAAAAACCGGTAGAAATAATCAAAACTATATATAGAGATAGACCTGTAGATAGAATTGTAGAAGTAATGAGACCTCCTCAAAAGAAGTTATTTTTAGGATTTGGTTATCAATATGATTTAGATAATTACTTTAGTGGTTCAGATATAAGGTTACTATATAAAGCACCTGGTGATAAAATGTTTAGCTTAGATGTTGGCTTTAGGAATGACTTATTAGATCAAGAAACAGGAGTTAGTAAATTAAGACCTTACGTTGGAGCATCAATATACTTCAGATTAGACAAAGATAAGAATTAGTAGCTATTTATAATAAAATCAATTTTTATCGTGAAAGAACAAGATGTGAATATAAATAAGTTTTTAGCGAATAACTGGTCAGTAGTAGTTGGATTATTAGCTTTTATTTTTACAGCCGGTACTATATTCGCTCAGTTTACTGCTCTACAGGCAGAACTATCCACTGTACACGAGAGGTTAGATAAAAAAATCAAAGTAATAAATGAACTAGAAGACCGAATAGTAGATATTGAAAAAGAACTTCAATACGAAAAAGGATTTTTAGAAGGAAAAGGAAATTAATAATTTAAAATATGAGCTGCTATACTAGACAACAAATCAAAGACACATTAGTATCTAAAGGATATAAATGGTTCGAAAATGGAAATTACAATCTCAACATTGTAGGAGTTAGAAATTCAGATACTGAAGGTAAAGTCACAAATAAGTTTGATGACTGCTTAACGTTATCTTATAACGTAGACGGAGAAGAGAAGTTTTACTGCTTTGCAGCTACTACAGATCCTGGAACACATTGGGTAGAAAATGTGATGAATGATAAAGGAGTAGCAATCTTAGTTCCAGGACAATACAGAGGATCTCATAAAATCAGAAAACACAGAGGTAAATATGATGCGTTATGTCAAAAGAAAAACTTAAAAGTTTATAGAGATAACAATAAAGATGGCGTATATGATATGTTAGAAGAAAATATACACGAAGGTATATATGGAATAAACATACATAAAGCTGGATCTAGAGTTAATGGATCTACTCAAATAGACAAATGGTCAGCAGGATGTCAAGTATTCTCAAAAGAATCTGATTTTAACATACTTATGGAGGCAGCATATAAGGCAAAAGACCTATATGGTAACTCTTTTACTTATACTTTAATAGAAAGTAAAGATATAGTTGGCTAATAAAATTATTTTTACTATATTGTTTATATGTGGACTAGGAAATTACAGACATACCTCTTCTGGGGAATATTAGGAATCGGAGTAGGGTATGTTATATTTGGAAAAGCTGATATAGATGTAGATATAGAATCTTATCAAACTGAAATTAATTTTTTACAACAAAAAATAGATTCAATCAATGTCTATAATAGTGAGTTAAAGTTAGAAGCTGATTCACTATCTAATAAAATTGTGGAATATGATTCCAGAATTAAAAAACTTAACAGAACTATAATAGTTATAAAAAATGAGACTCAACAAAAAATGGATTCTGTTGACTTCTTTGGTGATGATGAGCTTGAACGTTTTTTCGCAGAACGTTACAAAGCAATCCTCGAAGGACACGACACAGATACAAATAACTAAACCTGTTGCTAGATTAGTAATAAAGGATTTACTAAAAGGTGACGGAATGAGTAAGGAGGTGCAAACAATGCAATTCCTACTTACTGAGACTAACAACAAGTTACTCATACAAAATGATTTAGTTACAAATTTACAGTTACAGATTAATAATTATGATTCTACAATCATAACTATGCAAGAGCAGTTTAATACTCAAGCTAGGTTGTCTGAAGACTTAGAAATTGCTTTAAAAAGATCTAAACGCCAGGCTAAACTATACAAGATAGGTTCCTATATTGGTATAGCAGCCGTTGGCATATTAATTGTAAAATGATAAAAACTATAAAAAGATATACTTTTCCAAGTATAATTGCATTATCTGCTCTTTCTGTGTCTGCATCAGCAGCATTTTATTCAGTGAGTGGATTAAGTAAACTATTTGCTGGAGCTACTTTCGAAGTAATAATTATGGCTGGTTCATTAGAGGTAGCTAAATTAGTCATTGCATCTCTTTTATACCAGTATTGGGATACTATCAATAAGCTTCTTAGAACGTATCTTACAGTGGCTGCTATTATATTAGTACTTATTACTAGTATGGGTATATATGGATTTTTAAGTGCAGCTTATCAAGAAACGTACCAGAAACTTACAGTACAACAGAACCAAATAGAGTTCTTAGAAAATAAATCTAAATTTTATGAAGACGATATACAAAGGTTTGATCAAGAACTTACGCAAATATCTAATAATATTTCTGCTCTTTCTAGCGCCAAAGCTACGTCGATCCAAGTACGAGACACCTCGGTGGTTGGGGGCATTAGAACAACCGTATCAACAGCTGAGCTACGTCTTGCACAAAATAGACTCGCAATTGAAGAAGATAATAGGAAAGACGTCTATTTGAAAAGAACCGTCGCTGCAGACAGTTTACAGAAGTATAAGTTAGAGATACTTGCATTACAGAACAATGCGGATACCGTAGGAGAACTAGGTCCGTTACAGTATCTATCTGGGTTAACAGGTACCCCTATGGATAAGATCATTAATATCTTACTACTGATTATAATATTTGTATTTGATCCTTTAGCAATATCATTAGTAGTAGCTGCTAACTTTGCTTTTGATAAAGCATACCCTAAACGTAAAGAAAATTTATACGGAGAAAAAGAAAAAGAAGATACAGAATGGGATGAGTTTATTGAAAACGAAACCTATGATATCGAAGAAGAAAAAAAATGGGAAAATGAGGATACTCCTAATGAGTACGATGAGTGGGATGAAAGAAGGATGGATATTATAGGTCAAAATGGAAATGATGGAGAACATTATGATGAAGCGAGAGATACATCTCCTCCTGATAAAAAAGGACATCAATTAGAAAAAAATATAAAGAGAATAGTATTTGAATCTCCTTCTGAATGGAAAGTAGAACTTAAATCAGGAGAAGTCATTTGGGCTCCAAAAGAGGAAGTTCAAGAAGCAATAAATAACGATGCAGATAACCCCATTAACTTTAAAAGAAAAACGTATTAAAGTTGTATTTTAACATTAAATTTACTATATTATAATATGGCACAGTATAGAATTATAAAAGCTCTACTAGCACAAGCAAAAGCTAATAAAGAAAAAGCATTAACATCTTTCGAATTATTAACAGACAAAGCAGTCGGTATTGGAGATCACTCAACTGGTGATTACTATAAGAATGCTGAAGAGGCGTTAGATCAACTTGCAAAAGCTGAAGAGCAAATAGAGATATTAAATAGATACTTTCCGGAAGATAATCCTGGAAAGATACTTAACGATTAGTTACATTTTAAAATAAATAAGTTATATGAGTGATAGAGAAATCATGAATGCCAAGCGACCTCCGTCTGCTAGAGAGGTTATGAAAGAAGAGTACCCAACAATCTATAATGCATATCAAGAAATAGTTGATGAGCAATTCGAATTATTTTGTAAGAAACATTTAGATTACGGAATGCATAACGTTAGTGCAGGAACTAATTTAGATACTTCTGATGAAATAGAGTTTGCTATGACTGGTTTATGGTATAGACTTTCAGATAAAATTAATAGATGGAAGAATATGATCATATCAGGTCGTAAAGCTCAAAACGAAACACTAATAGATACTTTTCAAGACGTTACAAACTACGGCATAATAGCTCAGTTAGTAAAGAGAGGTCTCTGGAAAAACGACTAGATGCCAAAAAAATTAAAAGGTCCTGTAAAGAAGGTATGGGAGAGTAAAATCAAGCAATCACCTTCAAAAAATACTCACATCTCTTATAGTTCGTTGAGTACTTACAATAAATGTCCTAAACTCTGGGAACTGATGTATTTAAGAAACGAAGTTCCTTTTACTCAAAACATTTATACTTGCTTCGGTACTGCAATGCATGAAACCATACAGGAGTGGTTAACAGTAATGTATCATGATTCTGTTAAAACAGCTAATAATATTAATTTAGATGATTTACTCTATGCTAATATAGTTCAAGCTTATAAAAGAGGTAGAGCTCAAATGGAAGGACAACACTTCTCTAACGCAGATGAACTGACTCAATTTTGGTTAGACGGCAAACATATATTAGATTTTCTGAAAAAGAAGAGAGCAGGCTACTTCAGCACAAAAAACAATATGTTGGCTGGAGTAGAGACTCTGCTGTATCAAGATATTAAACCTGGAGTTAAATTTAAAGGTTTAGTTGATTTAGTATTCTATAATAAAGCTGTAGATGAATGGACTATAATGGATATAAAGACGTCTACTTCAGGCTGGAGAGATAATCAAAAGAAGAATCCTAATTTAACTGCTCAAGTAGTTCTATATAAAGAATTCTTTTCTAGACAGTTTAATGTACCTAAGGAAAAGATAAATGTAGAGTATTTTATAGTTAAAAGAAGAGTGCCTGTTGAAGCTGATTTTGCTATCATGCAAAGAAGAGTTCAAGAGTTTAGACCTAATGCAGGTCCAAGAAAAACTAAACAAGTTTTAACTTCTATGAATAACTTTATAGAAGATGTTTTAGATGAAAATGGTAAATATATAGATAAGGAATATAAATGTGGTTCACCCTTTGGAAAATGCAAAGATTGTTGCCAGTTTGTAAAATAGTGCCTATTTATATATAAATATATAAAGATATATAGTTATGAAAAGTTCTGATAAAAGGTTAACGACCGTTCGTATAGACGATGAACTATTCCAAGAGTTCAAATTCCAATGTATCAAGGATAAATTTTCTTTTCAAAAGCTTGCTTCTCGAAGCATTTTTCTCTATCTTACAGATAAAGAGTTCAGAGATAATTTACACACAGTCACAGATATAAATCTTAAAAAGTAATGGAAAACAAATTTGGTTATTTAAAAAAAGAGGATAGAAAAACTATACTCTTGTTATGCGATGATTTAAGAATGCATTCAGGTATTGCTACAATGGCAAAAGAATTTGTATTCGGTAGTGTTCAACACTTCAATTGGGTTCAATTAGGAGCAGCTATCAAACATCCAGATGCAGGTAAATCATTAGACCTTTCAGCGGATGTTGCTAAACATACTGGAGTTGATGATGCTAGTGTTTTACTTTATCCTCATAATGGATATGGAGATGCTAATATAGTAAGACAGTTAATAAACAAACATCGTCCTGATGCTATTTTTATATTTACTGACCCTAGATACTGGGGCTGGTTATTTAATATGGAAAGAGAAGTTAGACAGACAATGCCTATTCTTTATCTGAATATATGGGATGATTATCCTGCTCCATTATACAATAGAGATTTTTACAACTCATGTGATTTATTAATGGGTATATCTAAACAAACAGTTAATATTAATAAATTAGTATTAGGTGATTTAGCAAAAGATAAGTTAATAAAATACATACCTCATGGTATTAATAAAAACTACTTCTATAAGATAGGAGATAATGATCCTAATTATGAACAGTATTTAGATTTTAAAAAGACTGTATTCAACGGTAATACTGATATAGAGTATGTTGTATTCTTTAACTCTAGAAATATTAGAAGAAAAGCTCCAAGTGACTTAATAGCAGGTTACAGAGTATTCTGTGATAAGATAGGAAAAGAAAAAGCTAAAAAATGTGCTTTAGTATTACATACAGCTCCTTTAGACCAAAACGGTACTGATTTAAATAAAGTTAAAGAAGCATTATGTGATCCAGAATATGTTAATGTATTCTTCTCTACACAAAAGTTACCTACTGCTCAATTAAATTGGTTCTATAATCTAGCTGACTTAACAATACTTCCTTCGTCTAATGAGGGTTGGGGATTATCTTTAACTGAATCAATGATGGCTGAGACTATGATTGCAGCTAACGTTACAGGAGGTATGCAAGATCAAATGAGATTTGTAGATGACAAAGGTAAGTGGATAGAGTTTGATGCAGACTTTCCTTCTAACCACAGAGGTACATATAAAGAACATGGTGAATGGGCTTTACCTTTATTCCCGACTAATATTTCTGTAGTAGGTTCTGTACCAACACCTTACATATTTGATGATAGATGTAGCTTTGATGATATAGCTAAAGTTATAGAAACATCATACAATATGCCAAAAGAAGAAAGAGATAGAAAAGGTAAGGCAGGTAGAGATTGGGTTTGTTCTGACGAAGCTAATATGTCTGCAGATAAGATGAGTAATAATATTATCAAAGCTATTGATGAAAGCTTAGAAAAATTTAAACCTAGACCTAGATTTGAGCTTATTAAAGTAGAAGATAAAAAACCAGATTATATTGAACATAAGTTGGTTTATTAAAAAAGATTTATTATATTATATTAAACGGTTACTAAATGAAAAAAATTCCAGTATGTATTTCTGCTCCTGTTGATACCTATTCAGGTTATGGAGCAAGAGCTAGAGATTTTGTAAAAGCTTTAATTAAGAGTAAACCCGATTGGGATATTAAGATACTATCTCAAAGATGGGGGGATACTAGATTTGGTTATTTAGCAGATCACAATGAGGTAGAATTAGCTAAAAGGTTAGTTCCTAACTTAACTAAAAAACCTAATGTATGGATTCAAATTACAGTACCAAATGAATTTCAAACTGTCGGTGATTACAATATTGGAGTAACTGCTGGTATAGAAACTACATTATGTGATGTCAGTTGGGTAGAAGGGTGTAATAGAATGGACTTAGTACTAACTTCATCCGATCATGGTAAGTTAGTATTTGAGAGTAGTAAATTTGATAGAAAAGATCAACAGGGAAACATCTTATCATCAGTAGAACTTACTACACCAGTAGAAGTACTATTTGAAGGAGTAGATATAACAAAATATAAAAAAGTTAATACGTCATCAGACGTTCAAGTTGTAAAATCTCTTAACGAGATTAAAGAAAGCTTTTGCTTTTTAATGGTCGGTCATTGGCTACAAGGAGACTTTGGACAAGATAGAAAAAATGTTGGTGGTACTATTGCTACTTTTTTAGAAGCTTTTAAAAGCAAATTAAATAAACCAGCATTAATACTTAAAACTCAACAAGCTAATAGCTCAGTTACTGATCAATCTCATTTGATTGGCAAGATTGATGAGATTAAAAAGAAAGTAGGAGGAGCTAATTTACCTAACATATACTTACTCCATGGTGAATTAAAAGACGAAGAAGTAAATATGGTTTATAATCATCCTAAAGTTAAAGCTATGGTATGTTTAACTAGGGGAGAAGGATTTGGTAGACCGTTTTTAGAGTTTGCCTCTGTTGGTAAACCTATAATAACATCAGCCTGGTCTGGTCATACAGATTTTCTTCATAAAGATTTAACTCTATTAGTTGGTGGTAAGTTAGAAGATGTACACCCATCTGCTGTAGTACAGAATATGATACTACCAGAAAGTAAATGGTTTACGTTTGATCATTCATCTGCATTAAAAGCATATAAAATAGTATTTAAGAACTATAAACAGACTTTAAAGAATGCTCAAAAGCAAGCTGGTATAATTAAAAGACAGTTTACTTCTGATAAGATGCAAGAAGTACTAGCAGGTATAATTCAGAGAAATGTTCCTGAATTTGCTAGAGAAGAAAAATTTAAGATGCCAGGCATCAAAAAGATTTCATTACCTAAAATGCAAAAGTTATAATTATGAATTTAGTAGAAGGACCTTTCGGTAGTAATGCTTGCTACGAACAATCATTTGAAGATAATGGACAAGAAGTAAAAACTTGGCTATGTTTCGGAAGTGGGTTTACTACCTCTACATTAATGACTGAAGGATCTAAAACTCTTACAGACTTAATGGAAACCGCACCAGAACTACATAAAGATTTATTACATAAAGATAAAGAAGGTAGAGTATGGTTACCTGCTACGATTACTTTACCTGCTAAAGGTATGGTATTCTTAGACGGAACAAGTAAAGAAGATTGGAAATGGTCAGCAGTAAAAGCTGTAGAGATTCCAAAAGAAGATTTAGAAAAGTATCCAAAAGATCAAACTCACAAAATGGATATGCCAAATGGTAAGAAATTTGAGAAGAAAGACTTTATGGATGCATTAGAATATATAGGATTTTATAAAGTAGATGAGTAAAGTATTAGTAACAGGAGGAGCTGGTTTTATAGGAACTAATTTAATTAGTAGATTAGTTAAAGAAGGTCATGATGTAGTATCTATAGATGATTATTCTACAGGAACGACTAATAATCATAACCCACATGCTCTATACCAACATCAAAATGTTCAGTCACTACAGTATGAATATGGAATGAACTTTGAAAAAGTATATCACCTAGCTGCATTAAGTAGAATTCAACCTTCTTTTAATCATCCTAGTTTAACTTTTAACTCTAATGTTAAAGGTACTGAAGCAGTATTAGAATTTGCTAGAAAATCTGGTGCTAAAGTAATATATGCTGGGTCATCATCTAAGTGGCATAATCCTTACCAGTCTCCATATGCAGCTTATAAGTACTTAGGAGAAGAAGTTTGTAAGATGTATAAGAGTACTTACGGAATGGATGTAGAAATAGCACGCTTTTATAATGTATATGGTCCAAAAGAAATCGTTGATGGAAATATGGCTGCATTAATTGGAATATGGAGGGACCAAATTAGTAAACGAAAAGCTCTTACGATAGTAGGAGATGGAGAACAACTGAGAGACTTTACTCATGTAGATGATATAGTAGACGGGTTATATAAAATAGGATTTAAGACTGAAGTGCATGAAGATGCATGGGAATTAGGTACTGGTGTAAATTACTCAGTTAATGAAGTATATCATATGTTTAAAGATAGATATAAAGGCATAACATATAAAAACTTACCAGACCAGCCAGGTAACTATAGATGTACGTTAAGAGAAAATAACGATGCTCAAGATAGATTAGGATGGAAACCTAAAGATAGATTAGAACAATACATATCAACACTATGAAAATAAGTTACGCAATACTAACACATAACGAAGGAGAGTATATAGATAAACTCTTAACGTTTTTAGTTGAAAATAAAAGAGAAGAAGATGAAATAGTAATCGTCGATGATAACTCTACTGATGAAAAGACTATAGAAGTATTAGAAAAATTTAAATCTAATATAGTAGTAAAGTCTAGAGTATTCGATGGAGATGCTACACAAAAGAACTTCTTAAACTCTCATTGCACTGGAGATTATATACTTCAGTTAGATGCAGATGAATTAATGACTAGTGAGTTTATTAAAATGCTCCCACAGATCTTAGAATCTAATGATACAGTTGATATTTTTTATGTTCCTAGAATTAATACAGTAGAAGGTTTAACTGATGAGCATATTAAAAAATGGAGATGGAATGTTAATGAGAAAGGTTGGGTAAACTTTCCTGACTGGCAAATGAGATTGTATAGAAACTGCGATTGGATTAAATGGGACGGTCTATTACATAGTAAAATAGTAGGATTTAAAACGTTCGTATATCTTCCTACTGATGAAATGTTCTGTATGTTGCATCCTAAAGAGATAGATAGACAAGAAGAGCAGAATAACTTATATGATAGAATAGAAGCTACTGGAAGAAAAAAATATAAAGTATAATGATACCAAATAAATTTCATTTTATATTCGGATTAACAGAAGACTTTGGAGGTAAACCATTTAATTTAATACATTACCTTTCAATCAAATCTGCTTATGATCTGAATAACCCAGATGAAATTAATTTTTATTACAAATATGAACCTTCAGGAGAACTTTGGGAAGAAATAAAACCCTTACTTAATTTAATTAAAGTAGAACCTCCAGAAGAAGTATACGGTAATAAGATAGAACATATGGCTCACAAGGCTGATATAATCAGATTACAAGCATTATATGAGCAAGGTGGAATTTATATGGACATAGATACTATCTGTGTTAAACCATTTACTGATTTACTTAGTAATAGTAGTGTAATGGGAATACAGGGACAAACACATCAACCAGAAATGCCATACGGTCTTTGTAATGCTATTATATTAGCAGAGCCAGAGAATGAGTTTATAGGTTACTGGTTTAGTCAGTATGAAAACTTCGATAGTAAGTTATGGGATACACATTCAGTACAGCTACCCTGGAAGATACATAATGAGCTGGTACTTCCTTTAACAGTACTTAACTATGATAATTTTCACTATCCACTACATACTGAACAGGGAATAAAAGATATGTTTGTTAGAGACTTAGAGTTTCCAAATGCTTATGCTCACCATTTATGGGAGAGTAATGCTTGGGAATATATGTCTAAACTTACTAAAGAAATAATTAAAACTGAAGATACAACGTATAATAGATTAGCTCGTAAATTTTTGTAATATGAATAAGAAAACAGCATTAGTATTAGGAGGCGGTGGTTTTATTGGAGGCCATTTAGCTAAAAGACTCAAAGAAGAAGGCTTCTGGGTAAGAGTCGTAGACATTAAAAAAGAACATGAATTTTGGAATCATGATGATATATGTGATGATTATGTTTCCGGTGATTTAAGAGATCCATCAATTGTATCTGCCGTGTTTAGGTTAGAAAGAGCTACTGAGGATAAAGATGTAATTTATAGATATACCTTAACTAAACAACCTTTTACTGAAATAGATTCTTTTGATGAGGTCTATCAATTAGCAGCTGATATGGGAGGTGCTGGTTATATATTTA